>Ga0154389_1156_pt4 | contig 8860 bp, 9 predicted proteins | sample RifGroB1_FD_105632 | JGI IMG/M metagenome (GOLD analysis project Ga0154389, IMG submission 105632) | Treponema sp. GWB1_62_6 | reverse complement strand
ACCTCACCAAGAAGGAAATCGCTTCCCTCGCCAAAGAGCGGGCCAAACTTCAGAAGAACCTCGGCGGAATAAAGGAAATGAAGGATCCGCCCGGGATCCTCTTCATCATCGATACCCGCAAGGAAGCGATCGCGGTCGCGGAAGCCCAGCGCATGGGGATCCCGATCGTCGCCGTCGTCGACACGAACTGCAATCCCGAGGGCATCGATTTTCCGATCCCCGGCAACGATGACGCCATCCGCGCCATCACCCTCTTCACCCAGATCATCGCCAACGCCGTCGTCGAAGCGGACAACGAAGCCGGCCTCAAGATCATCGAGACGCTCAACGACGAGGAAGAGATCGTCGAAGAAGTCGTCACCGACGCCTCCATCCGCGAGGAAGACCGCGAAGTCGACATCGAGGCGTATGCCGGAGAAGCGGTCGTCGTCCCCGCACCCGTCGTCGTGGCCGAGGAAGTCGAGGAGGACGCGCTCCCCGTCGACGTCGACAAGGTCTACGAAGCGAAGTAAGGAGCATCATCGTGGAAATCAAGGCATCCGAGGTGAAGGCACTGCGCGAAAAGACCGGCGCAGGAATGATGGAATGCAAAAATGCCCTCGTTTCATGCGAAGGCGACTTTTCCAAGGCCGAAAAACTGCTCAAGGAGAAGGGGCTCGCCGCCGTCGAGAAGCGTTCCGATCGCGCTACCAACGAGGGCAAAGTCTTCGTCAAGGTACAGGGCAGCAAGGCCGTTCTCGTTGAAATCGCGTCCGAGACCGATTTCGTCTCCCGCAATCCCGAATTCATCGCCCTGGGCGCGGCCGTCGTCGACCGCGTGCTGGTCAAGGGCTACACCGAACCGAACGATGAACTCTCGGCGATGGTGACCGACCTGGCCACCAAGATCCGCGAGAACATGGGCTTGAAGCGCATCAAAGTCGTCGCGGGCGGGGCTTCCGATTACCTCACCAGCTACATACACGGCGACGGGAAGATCGGCGTAGTCGTCAGGCTCGGCGCCGATAAGGCAACGGCCCTCGCCGACGAGCGGGTGAAGGCTTTCGCCTTCGATCTCGCGCTGCATATCGCTGCCTTCAACCCGATGGCGCTGGACCGGTCCAAGATCGACGCGGGCCACATCCTGGAGCAGGAAGCCATCTTCCGCAAACAAATGGAAGGCGACGAGAAGATGAAGGGCAAGCCCGCCAACGTGGTGGACAACATCCTGAAAGGCAAGGTGAATAAATACCTCGCCGATATCTGTCTCGTGGACCAGGGCTTCGTGAAGGACGAAAAACTCACCGTCGCGAAAGCGGTGGAAGAGCTCGGCAAGCAGGTCGGCGCCAAACTGACCATTTCCGAGTACGTCTACTTCAGGGTCGGCCAGTAATTTCGATCCGGGGCGGGCACATCCCCGCCCCTTTTCTTTTTTCACGTGGAGGCACGCGATGAACAAGGTAATCGCTTCCAACGAAGAGCGCATGAAGAAAACGACAGCCAGCCTCAGGGACGATTTCGCGGCGGTACGCACCGGCCGCGCATCGGCGTCCCTCTTCGACAAGATCCGCGTCGACTATTACGGAGAAAAGACGCCCCTTGCGCAGGTCGCCAACGTATCGGTGCCCGAGGCGCGCCTTATCGTAATCCAGCCTTGGGACAGGGCGATGATCTCCGAAATCGAGAAGGCGATCCGTAGCTCGGAACTTTCGTTCAATCCGTCCAACGACGGCAAGGTCATCCGTATCGCCGTTCCTCCGCTTACCGAAGAACGGCGGAAAGACATCGCGAAACACGCGAAAGCCATGACCGAACAAAGCCGGGTAGCCATACGGAACATCCGGCGCGACGGAAACGACGAGCTTAAAAAACTCCTGAAAGACGGGGACCTGACCGAGGACGAGGAAGCCCGCGCCGCCGAGGAGCTGCAGAAGCTGACGGATTTCTATATCAAAGAGATCAACCGTACCCTTGAGGAAAAAGAAAAAGAAATAATGGAAGTCTGATGGACGGCACCCTCCGGATCGATCGCTCGCGTCTGCCTTCCCATGTCGGCCTCATCATGGACGGCAATGGCCGGTGGGCCCGGAAGCGCAATCTCATACGAACCCAGGGACACAAAGAAGGTTTGAATGCCGCCAAGAGGGTCGTCCAGACCGCGAGCGACCTCGGATTGCGCTATCTGACCCTTTTTACCTTTTCCACTGAAAATTGGAAACGCGCCGTCGAGGAAGTCGGATTCCTGATGGGTCTGATCAAGGATTTCCTCGTTTCGGAGCTTGATTTTTACCGGGCCAACAAGATACGGATCCGCCATGCAGGCGATATTGAGGGCCTCCCGGAAGACATCGCAGAGGAAATCAGGAAAGTTGTCGCGGATACCGCGAATTTCGACGGTTTGACCGTCATCCTGGCGATCAATTACGGAGGCCGGGACGAATTGGCGCGCGCCGTCAGGAAGATCGTCCGCTCCGGCATGCCCGCGGAAACAGTGGACGAGCACGCGATATCTTCGATGCTCGACAATCCTGATGTAGGCGATCCGGATCTCGTCATACGCACAGCAGGAGAACGCCGCCTCAGCAATTTCCTGCTCTGGGAATCCGCCTACGCGGAATTCCATTTTTCCGATACGCTCTGGCCCGACTGGACGGGCGAGGATCTGATCGCGGCGATCGCCGATTTCCAGAATCGCGACAGAAGATTCGGCGGTGTCAAACAATGAGAAAGCTCCTGCAACGTCTGGCGATGTTCGTGATCGGCCTGCCCTTGGTCATCTCCATCGTAGCCTTTCTTCCCCAATTCCACCATCTGGCGGCGAATCTGGCCGTCACCGTCGCCTGCTCTCTCGGCGCGATCGAGTTCGCCTCCATCATCGGAAGGAAGGGGTACCGCCTTCCCGACTGGGAAGCAGCCGTACTGGGTGCCCTCGCGCCCTTCGCCACGACGTTGGCGATCAGTTTCGGATTCGAAGGCGAGACCGTTCCAGCCGCGTTCATCATCGGAGCGGGTTGGATCATCGCATCTCGCGTATTCTCCCGTGCGGAAGCGCTCGGCGAAGCCGCCTCACGCGTGACGATCGGCCTTTCTACCCTCGTGTATCCCGGCGTGTTCATGCTCTGGATCATCCGCATGGGAGCTTTGCCTAACTCCTGGCAAGTGCTTCTGATCTTTCTTCTATCCGTCTTCGCCAACGACTCCTTGGCCTGGTTCTTCGGCATGGTATTCGGTAAGGGAAACCGGGGATTCCTCCCCGCGAGCCCCAACAAGAGCATCGCCGGGTTCGTCGGTGGCCTGATGTCTTCAGTCACGGTCGGTGTCGCGGCGACCCTCCTTTTCCCCGCCGCCTTCACTCCTGCGGCCTTTTCGGCGCCCCTTGCGGGCGCCCTCCTCGGCGCCCTGGCCGGCGCTGCCGGCATCATCGGCGATCTTGCTGAATCGACGATCAAACGGAGCGCCGAAGTGAAGGATTCGGGATCGATCATCCCTGGCCGCGGCGGCATCCTCGATTCGATCGATTCCCTCGCGTTCGCGGCGCCGGTCTTCTACGCCGCGTATCTTGTCCTTTTCTGAGTTGCAGCTTCAGCCGGCGGTAATCCGATGAGAAAGAAAGTAGTGATTCTCGGAGCGACCGGTTCCATAGGGACCAGCACCGTAGACGTCCTCCGAGCGCATCCCGACCGCTTCGAACTCGTCGGAGCCTCGTGCAATACCGATATACGGTCCTTGCGGACGCTGTTGCGGGATTTTCCCTTTTCGCTGCTCGCCGCTGTGGAGGCCCGGACGGGCGAAGAAGGGATGGCCTTCACGGGAACCGATGCCGCGGTGGCCTTGGTCCGCGAATGCCGGCCCGATATCGTCGTCAACGGCATCTCCGGCGCCGCGGGCTTCCTGCCCTCGATCGCGGCGTTATCGGCGGGTTGCGTGCTCGCGCTCGCGAACAAGGAAACGATCGTCATGGCGGGCCCCTTGGCCTTCTCCATCGCGGAAAAGACGGGAGCGAAGATACTGCCGGTGGATTCCGAACACTCGGCCATCTTCCAGCTCCTGCAGGCCCACGGCCGCGAATCCGTTGAAGAACTCATCCTCACCGCCTCCGGAGGTCCGTTCCGCGGCTGGAGCGCCGAACGCCTCAGGAACGTCACCGTCGCCGAGGCCCTTGCCCACCCGACCTGGAAGATGGGCGGGAAGATCAGCATCGACTCGGCGACTCTTGCGAATAAAGGCCTCGAAGTCATCGAGGCGGTCCGCATGTTCGGTTTCCCCCCTTCCTCCGTTTCGGTGCTCGTGCATCCGCAGAGCAAAGTCCATTCGCTCATCCGTCTCAGGGACGGTTCCATGTACGCCCAGATTTCCGATCCGGACATGCGCGTCCCCATCCAAGGCGCCCTCTTTTGGCCTGAATGCCCTGGAAAGTCATTCGGGAAACTAAACCTGGCGGGGTCGACGCTCAGTTTCGAACCTCCGGACGAGACGGCTTTTCCCATGCTGCCCTTGGCCTACCAAGCGGCCCGTCAGGGCGGCCTGTATCCGGCGGCCTACAACGCCGCGAACGAGATCGCCGTAACCGCATTCATCGCCGCCCGCCTGCGCTTCACGGACATCGGTTCCGTCGTCGCGTCCGTCATGGAGTCCGATTGGCTCGGCGGCGATCTGTCCGTCGAGTCCGTCCTTGACGGGGACGCGCGGGCACGGGCGGCCGCCTCAGTTGCCATCCAGGAGTATTCCGCATGATTTTGAAGATACTTTTCGGTCTTTTCGGTCTCGGCATCGTCGTATTCATCCATGAGCTGGGCCATTTCCTCGCCGCGCGCGCGGTCGGGATAGATGTCGAAGCGTTTTCCATCGGTTGGGGCAAACCTCTATTCAGGAAGAAGATCGGTACTGTCGAATACCGGATCGGAACCTTCCCCATCGGCGGATATTGCGCGATGAAGGGAGAAGCCGAATTCCGCGACGCCCTGATGAACGAGAAGAAGGAGATCCCACGAGAAAAGGGAACCTTCTACGGCGCCCACCCCCTCCGCCGGGTGATTGTCGCGTTCGCGGGTCCAGCCGCCAACGCCCTATTCGCGGTCCTCGTGCTGACCTTCGTCTGGGGCGTCGGGTTCGAAGTCCGCACCCTCGGCAACAAGGTTGTGCTCGCCTCTGATATCGAAGCTGGCGCCAGCTTTCCGGCCGACGAAGCCGGCATCAGAACCGGCGACGAAATCGTCGAAATCGAAGGGAAACCCGTATCGAATTCCCAGGAAATCCAGGACGCCATCGCCCCCCGGGCCGAGAGGAAGCTGCGTGTGGTAGCATTACGGGAAGGCGGGCGGTTTACCTTCGATCTGGTGCCGAAACTCGACACGGCCACCGGCGCGGGCAAGATCGGCGTCTACTTCTGGACCGATCCCGTCGTGGATACGGTGTCGCCCGGCAGCGCCTCCGCGATCGCCGGCCTCAAACCCGGAGACAGGATTCTTACCATAAACGGATATCCTGTTCCCTATACCGCGGCTATCGGACGGATACTGAAGGACAAGCCGACTGTCGCCGCATTGGAATTCCTTCGCGGCGGGGAAACCCAGGCGACGGAACTCGTGCTTTCTTGGGATGAAGAGGGACTGCTCGATCTCGGAATCCAGTTCGGCACAGTCAAATTCAGGACTCCTCCGCTTTCGCCTGCCGCCGCCCTCGCCAAGGGTTCGCGGGAAGCCTGGAGGACGTTCACGGTATCGCTGGGCAGCCTCGGGCTCCTTTTCCGCGGCGTGGATCTCACCAAAGCCGTTTCCGGCCCCGTGCGCATCACATACATGGTCGGCGACGTCGCCGCCGAAAGTTTCGGCCAAGGGATAGGCGCGGGCATCAGCGCGGTGGCGAGTTTCCTCGCCCTCCTGTCCATCGCCCTGTGCCTCATGAACCTCCTTCCCGTTCCCGCCCTTGACGGCGGACTCATACTCCTATTCGTCTTTGAAGCGCTTTCCCGCAAACCGCTGCGTCCTAAGTTCGTCTACGCCTTCCAGATGACCGGCACGGCGATCATCTTCGGCTTGTTGCTCTTCTCCGTCTTCGGGGATATCCTGTTTCTGTTCGGACGGTGAAGTCCGCGCGAAAAACGAGGAGCCGTTAATGAAATCGATCGTCTGTCCCTGCGAAAACGTCTTTGAAGCCGAGTTGCCCGACGTGGTCGATCTGGACGCCGACGAGGCCCGCTTCCGCTCCCTGTCCGAAGGGACGTTCATGAGCGCCCGCTGTCCCGCCTGCGGCATGATCGTCAAGACGGAATTCCCCGTCCGCGTGCTCTGGACCAGCAAGAACCTCGCGTTCAAGGTTGTGCCCGAGGCGGAGCGCACCGACTTCGTGCGTGGGTCCGGAAACGGCGTGAAGTCGGAAGAAGTGCTCATCGGCTATCCGGAACTCGCCGAACGCGTTTTCGTCATCGCCGCGGGACTGGAGCCCGTCGCGGTTGAAGCCTTGAAATACTACCTCCTGGTCAAGGCGGAGGAATCCGCTCCTGACGCGGAAGCGAGCGTCTGGTTCTTCTGCATCGCGGGAGATTCCATGGAATTCCATCTTTTCGGCCTCAGGCCTTCAGAAGTCGCGGTGAGCAGGATTCCCCTGAAGGTGTACGAAAAGACCCTCGCCGACTATCGCGCGCATCCTGAATCCGAACCCTTCCGCTCGTTGAGAGTCGGCCCGTACCTTTCGGTCCAAAACCTCCTGCGCGCGGAGGACGGAGAATGAGAGTTGGCCTCCGCCTTTTTCCCCTCCTCGTCCTCCTCGTCCTGATCGCCCAAACCCTTCCAGCATTTTCCCAGTCGCCAGCCCTGACCGTCCGGGGCCACCGGGGCCCTGTATCGGCAATGAGCGCGGATGAAAGCGGAACGAGAATCATGACGGCGGGCGAAGACGGCTTCGTCGTCGAGTGGAACGTGTCGGAAGGCAGGGCGGTCGACCGTTTCCAGCTGAGCCCCTACGGCATCGTATCGCTGTCACTCCGACCCGGAAGCCGCGATATCGCGATAGCCGAATCCGACGGGCTAGGCCTGTATCGCGTTTCCGCCTGGAACATGGATCGACGCGAACGGCTCTTTTCCCTCCGTTTCAAGGATCCGGTGAGCTACCTCGCTTATTCGGCCTCGGGCTCCTTCATTGCGGTCGCGCGCAGCGCGCAGACCGGAATCGTCCTCATAGACAGCGTGAGCGGATCTATACTGCGCTCGCCCGAAACCATCTCGTCTACGCTCTCCTACGTCGCGACGGGAAAATCCGAGCGGACGATGATCGCCTATTCGCCGGGAGGAGAGCTTTCCTACTGGGATCTGGCGGCCGGCGACGCTATCCGCGTCCTCAAGGCGCCCGCGAACATCGCGAATCCGGTCCTCTTCGCCAACAATCGGTACCTCGCGGGCTTCGACGGTCAAGGCATCGTCATTATCGATGCACTTACGGGGCTGGTCGTCAGCCGCGCCGAAGCATCCGCCTCCGCATGCCTGGTGGCGATGCCAGGTCCCTCCGAGGGGTTGATGGCTGTGGAAGCGGGCGAATACTCGGTGCGGGTGCGCACTTTCGCAGCAACCGCCTTCGGCCTCCAGGAGAGCGGATCGGTATACGCTTTCCTCGAAGGCGCGATCGCCGGACTTTCCGCGTCTCCGGACGGGACTTCGGTATTCGTACCGCTGTCGCACGGCGATATTGCCCGTATCGATGTGAGGACGGGAAACGCCTCGACCATGATCAGCCATCCGGTCCTCCCGGTCAGCGATGCATCGGCATATGAAGGCGGTCTGTTCGTCCTTACGGGCAGCGGACTTCTGGCGCTTCCTTCATCTCCCCAGGATTATTCCCAAGGCCAGCCTTTCCTTCATTCCGCCGTTCGCGGCGAGGACAGGCTCATCGCAGTCAGCGAAGCTACAGTAGCGACCTGGAGCGCTGACGGCAAGGTAGCCCCGCTTCTCCGCCGCCTCGATGGATCCGGAGATCTCGAACTGCTCCCGCCCGGATCCGCCGCCGTCTCGGCCGCGTCCGCGTTAGGCGGCAGGATCCTCTTCCTAGACGCCTCCGGCACCCTGCGAGTGGTCGAAACGATGACCGGTACGCCGGTCTTCTCCTTCTCCTCCGTCGGCCTTCTGGACGCGGCTTTCCGCGACGAACGCCGGCTGCTTGTCGGTAAAAGCGTATCGGTCGCGCCCGCCGCGCCTCTGCTTTCCATTGAAATGGCTACCGGAGAGACCGTCCCCGTGGACCTGGGCGGTTCCGCCGCGGTCCGCGTGCTCCGCGGTTCCAGCGGAACCTGCTATGCGGTCATCGCGGACGAGGACGAAGCCGGGAGAAAGACAAGCATCGTAAAAATCGATTTCCGCGATCCCGCCGCTTCGACCGCGCTTATGGAATACCGGGCCGAGGACGTCTCCGCGAGCATCGCCGAAACCTCTGCTTCCGTTTGCGCGACGCTGGGCGGGGACGGCGCTTTCCTTTTCGGCGCCGAAGGCTTCAAAAGTTTCGAGCGGACAGCGGCGCTCCCGGATCGGGTCTTCGAAGCGGCGGGTTATGCCCTCTGCCTCGATTCCGACGGCGGTCTCGTCTGGCACGACCCCGTCACCGGCAGAACCGTGGCTGAACTGAGGTTCACCGCGGACGGATGGGAAATGACACGCAACGGGGAAATTCTGACAGGCAACCTGTTTTGAATTACATCGAACGCGAACGCATCCCCGCGCCATCGCGCGGGGATGCGAGGGAACGCAATCTTCAGGTCAGACGCTTTTCCGTCTCCCGATCAGGATTTTTCCTTCAATCGTGCGAAGGATTGGCGCTCACGCGGTCGATGGCTTTCGTCACGGCCTCACGGACGGTGTGGGCGTAGGATTCTTCGTCCATCGCGTGGGCTGCGTAC
>Ga0154389_1152_pt3 | contig 8881 bp, 7 predicted proteins | sample RifGroB1_FD_105632 | JGI IMG/M metagenome (GOLD analysis project Ga0154389, IMG submission 105632) | Treponema sp. GWB1_62_6 | reverse complement strand
TCAACGACGCGCTCTCGGGCCTCGCAGGCCGGCGCGTCGCCGTCGTGGTCAACGAATGGGGAAAGACCGGCGTGGACGGAGCCCTCCTGCGCGATCCGGCGGGTTTCGGCATCACGGAGTTGGCCGGCGGCCAGATCTTCTGCGCCTGCGTCGCCCCCGCGTTCATGAATGCGATAGGGCGCCTTGTCGAATTGGGGAGCGAACTCATCCTGGTCGAGACTTCAGGCCTCGCCAAGCCCTCCACCCTGGCCACCCTCGTCGCTGAAGTCCGGCGGCGCGCCGGCGGCGCGCTGCGCTACGCGGGACTCGCCTGCGTGGTGGACGCGACCCGGTTTTCCACCCTCCGCGCCGTCGCTCTGGTGGTCGACGAGCAGGTGGCCTACGCCAACCGTTTCGTCATCGCCAAGGCGGACCTCGCGGATGCGGCAACTCTGGACTCCATCAGCGCTATCCTGCTTGCCGCCAGGCCCGGGGCGCCCATCGTCCTGCGTTCGGGGCGCCCCGTCGGACCTGATGCACTGCTGGGTCCGGCTGCGGCTGGGGCTGGGGCTGCGGTCACGGCTGCGGAGCCGGGCTTGCAGACCGGCATTCCGCCCTCCGACCCGCGCTGGGCCGGTTGGGGCCCGGGAGGCCGGCCGAGATCCGTCACCTTGCTGTCATCCGCTCGGGTCGGACGGGATGGCCTGTCGGCCTTCCTGCATTCCGTCGCGGGCGAGACCTTCAGGATCAAGGGTTTCGTGGAACTGGAAGACGAAGAGGGACGGACGCTCGTCGACTGCGTGGGGGACCATGTTTCTTTCCGCCCCTTTCCGGCCGCCGGGATTGGGTCAGGGTCAGGGGCCGGGGCCGGGGCCAGAGCCGGAGCCGGGGCCAGGGCCGGTTCCGTGTCCGGGTCCGGAAAAGCGTCCGATCCGGCACTGACCCTCATCTGGAAAGGAGACGGCATCCCCTCCACGGAGCTCGCGGCGGGCTGGGAGCGTGCGACCGGAACCCCCGCAAGAATAATCCCATGAACGCCGACGGCTGGAGGAAGGTCGAGATCGAAAATTGGCGGCCGCCCCTGGATTATCTGGAGCGGAGAGTCCGGCTGGAAAGCTGCCCGGATCTGGCGGACGAATTCCGTGAACTCGTTGCCGAAGCCGCATGCGTCGCCCGCCCCCGAGCGGCCTGGAGCGCCGTCCCGGTCCAGTCAGTCCAATCCGCGCAGGACGACAGCGGGAGCGGGCAAGTCCGTTGCGGCGGCGTGGAGTTCCGCAGCCCCATGCTCGCCCACAACCTCTCCAACACCGGCACCGCCTTTCCCTACATCGCCACCTGCGGCGACGAGATCGACAAGCGCTTCCCCTCCCTGGACGATCCGCTGGCCGAGTATTGGCTGGACGAAATAAAGTCGGCCGCGCTGTACGCGGCCTACGATCTGCTGAGGGAAGAGATCCGTTCCACCGGCGGTACGGGCCAGCTCAACTCGATGAATCCCGGCTCGGGCAACGCCATGCTCTGGCCGCTCTCGCAGCAGGTTCCCCTCTTCCGCATCCTCGGCGAGGACGCCTCCAACTGGGCGGGCGTCAAACTCGGTGACTCCCTCCTGATGAAACCGAACAAGAGCGTCTCGGGCCTCTTCTTCTTCGGCGCCGACGGCTTCGTCAGCTGCGCGTACTGCGAACGCGACGGCTGCCCCAACCGAAGGGCGCCCTGCGGTATGACGGAACTGTAGCCGGACACCGTCATGTCAGCTCGACGCTTATCGGCTCCACAAGGTCGCAGAAGTTCAGATCGTCCGCTCCCGTTTTGGACCTGAACACCACGAGGAAACGGGAAGGGACACCGACTTCCGGGAAGGGTATCCAATGCCAAGTGCCCGTGTCCAGAATGAGGGCCTGGCCCTTGCGGACCCTGATTGCGCGAATGCCCCGCAGCTTTCCCTTCACCGCCTCCTGGGGCGGCGCGACGCAGAGAACCGAATCCCCCTCCATCGCGAACAGAAGCTCGGGAGTCTTCAAGTGCCTTTCCATCTTTGCCAGCATCCCCTCCCTGACGCCGCAATCCAGGCAGCCCGCGCTCGGCGAGTTTCCGAGACCCAGGTCGCCGTCGATCACGTCGTAGGAGAAGCCCTCCCCCGCCGCGATCAGGCTCCCGATTTTCCCGATCGGGGTCAGAGCCCTTCCGATTCCCTCCATCGATGCGCCGTTCAATTCGACCGTTTTCAATTCCATTCCCGTATCCTCCGTTTTATGTCGCGTCAATGAATATGATCCCGATCGCCGTCAGCGCACTACGGAGCCTTCCCAGGTATCCACCTTCGCGGACTTTCCCTTCGCCTCCGGATCGGACCATTTGGTCGTCACGACCTTGGTCTCGGTGAAGAAGCGGACGCCGTCCTTTCCGAGGGCATGCAGGTCGCCGAAGAAAGAATTCTTGTGGCCGGAAAAAGGGAAAATGCCAACGGGTACCGGGATGCCGACATTGATCCCCACCATCCCGCCATGCGACAACCGGGCGAATTCACGGCCGTAATACCCGCTCCGGGTGAATATCACCGAGCCGTTGGCGAATTCGTTCGCGTTCATGATCGTCAATCCTTCCTCGAAGGTCTCTACGCGCTTGACGCAAATGACCGGCCCGAATATTTCCCGGTCGCCGACCGTCATGCCGGGTTCGACATGGTCGAATATCGACGGTCCGAGATAAAACCCCTTTTCAAAGCCCTTGACCGATACGGCGCGTCCGTCAAGGACCAACTCGGCGCCTTCCTCGATCCCTTTCCCTATCCATTTGACGATCGATTGCCTCTGTCCCTCGCTTGCGACGGGGCCAAGCTCGGAAGCCTCGTCCCATGCCGGTCCGATCCTGAGTTCGGAGGCGAACTTCGACAGCAGGGCCACCATCCTGTCGGCGATGTCCTCCTGGACCACTATCACGGACAAGGCCATGCACCGCTCGCCCGCGCAACCGAAACCGGAGTTGATGATCGCCCTCGCGGCGCTCTCCAAGTCGGCGTCGTTCAGGACCAGCGCGTGGTTTTTGGCTTCGCACAGGGCTTGGACCCGCTTGCCGTTCGCCGCGGCGGTTGAATAGATATGGAGGCCGACGGATGTCGAGCCGACGAAGGAAACTCCCTTGACGTCGGGATGAGTCAGGAAAATCTCGGCCTCGACGCGGCTGCAGGTAACCAGGTTGACCACGCCCTTCGGCAGACCCGCCTCGTGCAGGAGCTCGAGCAGGCGCATGGAGGTCATCGGGGTCGAACTCGAAGCCTTCAGCACGAGCGTATTGCCCGTGGCGATGCACATGGGCATCATCCAGCCCATCGGAATCATCCCGGGAAAATTGAAGGGCACGACGCCGGCGAAAACGCCGACGGATTCGCGGAAAAGGACCGTGTCGAATCCGGTCGAAGCGTTCATCAGGGATTCGCCCATCATCAGGATCGGCGCGCTGCAGGCGATTTCGACCGGTTCCCGTACCTTGAGGATATCGCCCTTGGCCTCTTCCCATACCTTCCCGTGTTCGTTCGCGCAGATCAGGGTCAGCTCGTCCAAATGGGCGTCGATCAGGTCCCTGAACTTGTACAGCACCTGGACCCTCTTGATGACCGGGGTGGCCGACCAGGTAGGATAGGCGGCGCTTGCGGCTTCTATCGCCGAGTTTACCTCGTCCATCGTGCAGCACGGCGTCCCGGCCATTTTCTCGCCGGTACTGGGATTCCGGATATCCATGAATTTCCCGGTTTCCGACTCTTTCCACTCGCCATCCACGCAATATTTCAGTTTGATCGTTCCGCTCATCATCGTCTCCTGATAGAAAATGAATGCTCAAATACTCTCCTGGTCCGGATCGGGAATCATGAGATCGCGAATGATCTTGACGAAGTCAAAAAGGGGAGCGACTAGGTTCATGCCTCCTTTTTGAGGTAAAACACTTCTTTGGATCTTCTATTACGCTTATTGTATGATAATACTATTATCAGGTTTGTATAGCATTATGTCAAGGCACTTCTGCTTTCCTATAGCAACCGCCATTCCCGCGGCAGTAAGGCATAATGAGGTAAAGCGGAGGAGCCCGCGGAATCAGGGCCAGCGCTGCGCTTCTTGGTGAACATGGTCGAGTTCAGCAGCGCGATGCTCACCTTCGGCAACGAGATCTACAGGCGGTTTCCCGGCATGGACGAGTATTGGTTAGTCGAGATCAAGCTGGCCGCGCTGTACGCGGTCTACGGCCTGCTGAGGTAGCAGATCCACTCGAAAAGCGGCTCGGGTTGGCTCAACGCGAAGAATCCCGATCCGGGCAACGCGAAGCTCCGGCCGTTCTCGCGACAATTTCCGCTTTTCCGATTGCTCGGAGCGAAGGATACCTTGCAGGATGACGGGGCGGTAGCCGGATCGGCCCTCATGGGCGCATGTCGTAGATGCGGAGCTTGCCGTCCACCCCGCAGGCATAGATCGCGGAGCCTGCAATCGCCACGCAGTGGTTAGCTTCGGACACATACTGTTGCGGAACGAAACCTTCCATTTCCAGATGGTCCACAAGGCGGGGAGAAAGCGGGTTGGCGACATCGTAGATGCGCAGATGGCCTACATCGGTTCCGGTATTGAGGTCCTTGGAACTGACAACTATATATTGGCCCAAGCCGCCTGCGGTATCCAGATACTCGTTCGCGTCGCCGTCAACATCCAGGAATTCAAGCAAAGCCTCAGGATAGTTGATCGTAGCGGCGGGATTGCTCATATCCCTGAGCAGGAAGCCGTAGGAACCCAGGCTGTTCAAGCCGAGATCGCCGCTCATAGTGAAGTCATCGACTCTGCCGGACGGCTCTGCGATAGACTTCACGAGAGCTACATTGCAGGGATCGCCGATATCGACGACCAGCAAACTTCCTCCCCAATCGGATATAAGGGCATAGCGGCCACGAAGGCTTATACGTTGCGAGCTGAAGGGAAGTATCGCGGTTTCCATGAGGGTGGGATCCGCTGGATCGGAAATATCATAGACTTCCAACCCTGAATAAGTGACAAGGAGATAGGCGTAATCCCCCGATACCGCAATGTCATCCACCCAGCCTGAAAGCGTGGAACTACCACTGTCGAAAGAGGATACACGTACCGGCGAAGCTGGATCGGAAATATCGAAGACCTCAACATTTCCCCAGCCGAAATCCTGTCCACTCGTCGTACCCCGTTCGGCGACAAAGGCATAAGCTCCTGCAACGACTACTTTCCCGGCCTCCAGTGCTGTAGTCGCACTTCCCACCTCGGTCACATTGGTAGGATCCGTGATATCCAGTATCCTCAAGCCCGAATAACCGGCTGCTATATACGCATACGGTCCGGCGAAAAACATGCCAAGGGGGGCTTCGGGTAGGCTGACCTCGGAAGTCAAACGAATATCCACCGGTATATTCAGGTCGACGATATATACTCCGGCATCCCCATTGTCCCGCACATGCCATACGTAGGCGGCGCCCTTATGCAGGAATATGGAATACGTACCTGTGCTCGCGTATCCAATCGGCATAGCGATGGTCTGGCGTTGACGGGGCGACGCGGGGTTTGCGACGTCTATGATTTGCACACCATCGGAGCGATTTGCGGCATAGGCATTGGATCCCTTGACGACAACGTCCTCGATGGTGGAATTGCCGACATAGCCCGTCCTTCCCAATTCGACAGCCGTGACAGGATCGGTAATGTCGATCACGGCCAGTCCGCACCCTCCGGCAGCGGCATACAAATAATCGCCCTGGATGTCCAGGCCGTAGATCGGAAAAACTTGGCTATTGGAGGCAAGAATGACCGGGACAACCTTGGCAGGCAGGCTGCCGTCAGGATCGGAGGTCCGGATGATCTGAATGCCGTCGGTACGATCGCCGACATACAGCCATTGACCATCGGAACTTAGGGTGATATCGAAAACGCTGTTGTCCGTCCCGGCGTCGTCCCGGTCGGTCATGCCGATAGGGTAGGTCTTGAGAAGGGTCGGAGATGCCGGATTGGATATGTCGAGGCAGTAGACGTTGCGGCAGTAGTCGGCGACGTAAGCCAGGGAGGGGAGACCCGTGACAGTATCGTTCCAGACCGCGATCGCTCGAGCGTCTATGCCTGAGGGTTTGAAGGTTCCGCCGGGATACGGATTGGCGGGCAATTGGGCATTGTAGATCAGGAACCCATCGCTACCTGCTGCAAGGTATAGGTAGTCGGAATCGGGAGGCGCGACAACCTTGCGGACTACGGTTGCAGATATCCGCGAAAGTTCATAATAGTCGAGTTCGGGCAGAAGGATTTGTACGCCGCCATAACCGGCGGCGTAAAGAATCTCGTCCCGCCACACGAGCTCTGCATAGCTCAGCTTGACCGCGTCCAATTTTTCGATACTGGCGCCCCGTGCGAAGCCGTCGGTGATGCCGGCGGCAGAGCCAGATAGGATGGAAGAATGCTCGACCGGACGGATCCGGTAATAATAGCGTTCTCCGTCTTCCAGGCCGGTGTCGACATATTCTGTGCCGTTGATTCTTCGGTAGAAATTGAAGTCGCCCAGTTCGCCAACCCGGCGGTGGATCTCGAATTCGTTCGTAGCGGGGATCGAGTTCCATGCGATGCTGATTTCCCCCCTCCCGGAAACAGCCTCCGGGATGAGGGTTTGGGCAGAAAGGGGGATGGCTTGAATGTAGCCGCTCTGGCTATCAATCAAACCCGCACGGGCGATAGACTTGAGCCTGAAGGTATACAGCGACCCGTTTTTCAGGGAATCCAGGGTAAAAGGCGAGATTGCGTTCATTATCGTTTGGCCTACCGACTCGGAAGGCAGGGATCCATCCGCGCTATAGTAGAGAGTATAGGACTCCGTTTCGGGCACCTCATCCCAAGTAAGGACTACCTTCTTGCTGGATATTTCCGCTTTAAAGGAAGGAATGCTGGAAACCGCGTCCCGTATGAGACTGATTCCCGCACTGGTGCCATTCCCGTTCCAATCAATCGCGTCGACTTTCACGGAGAATGATGTGCCCAGGCTATCCGACTTGAATTGAAAAACAAAGTTGCCTTCGGCATCCGGTATCGCAAATCCAGATATGAGGGAACCGGGAACTTCAAAGGCAAGCTGCTTTATACGCCCCTTCCCGCCATCATTGGTCTCATCGATGGCGATTCCCCGGACTTCGACTATATTCGCGCAAGCGTAGCCGTCCACGGGCGAGGTGATTGTCAGAACCGGCGCGACCTTGTCCTTCGCCTGCGACAGTGCCGATTGATCCAGCGGGATCGCTGAACAGGAAGCGAGTATGGCGCCGAAGGAGACGACTGTTGCGGCGAGGACGCCGTTTATCGAAGATCTATCCATGGTCAAATTCCGCCTCATTCATTACCGTATGAATTGCTCATTCAGAGAAAGCGATGTCTTTGGCTTCGTCCACGGCCTCAGCGGCCTTCGCGTTCCCGCCCGGATCGGCCAAGTACGCGTATTGGCCCCCGAGGGACGGGTCGAGGCTGGTCGCGAGCGCCAGGTACTCGGTCGCCTTGGCGCCGTTGCCCAAGGCGCGGTAACACTTCGAGATGTTGACTCGGAGAAGTGCAAGATTCTTGTTCTCCTTGCCCAACGCCGGGAAGCTTTCGATGCCGCGGAACTCGCTGAGGGCTTTATCGTAATTCCTGGAAAGGAAGTATACGTTGCCCAGGTTGATCTTCGGGCTCGAATAGGTCAGATCCATGCTGGAGGCCATTTTGAAAGCAGCGGTCGCTTTATCGTACCGGCCGAAGCGGGCAAGCTTGATGCCGAGGCGGTTCCAGTCTTCCTTCAGGTTACTCTGTCTGGCCTGGGTCTGAGCCTGTTCGGTAATTCCGTCGACGATCTGGTTGAGATCCCGCGCGGCGTTCGCTACGATCGGTTCTTTCCTGCCGTATTGAAGTCCAAGGTCCGCTTCCTTCAGCCCCACCGGCTTGAACAACTCCTGGGCTTCGGCGGTCACGAAGAGGTGGCGTTCGGCGGGCTTATCAGCCCAGGCTTTCCATTCCTCGGCGCCCTTGCGCCAGGCTTCGTTGAAGCTCGAAGTCCCGATCATCGTGATCTCCACCGGAATCCAGAGCTCGTCCCCCACGGCGATGGTCATCGAACGGTCCGCGTTCAATTCGGCGAAAGCCTTGGGCGCGGTCTTCGTGTTGAAGGCGGCGTAGATATGTCCGGGAACCGTGATGAAGGCGGTGGCGATTCCGGCGCTTTCCAGGATGCCCGCGTACAGGGCGGTCAGGTCATCGCAGTCGCCGGTGATCCGGCGCAGGGTATCCCGGGGGAGGCTCACGGAGTCGATGGTGAGCTTGTCGCCCTTGACCGCCTGGAAGGGCTGTGCCGGGTCCACTTGGTACAGGATGCCCAGTTCAGCGAGGGCGTAATACAGCTGGCAGGCGAACTGTGTCGCGCTATTGAAACCCTCAACGCCCTTGTCTTTGCTCGTCTGACGGATATAGCTGGCGTAGTTCCGCAGCGCGCTGTCGGCGGGGGTGATGAAGGCGGCTATCTTGCGGTCGTCGTCCCAGGTGATGGCGGATTTGTCCAGGGGGGCATAGGAAACCGAGGGCTTCTGTTCCCCAGCCCTGCCCTTGCCGCGGTAAGTGACGACCACCTCGCCCGAAAGCGGCGTGACGCCTTCGTTGCGGAAAACCTCCTGGTTGAAAGCCGCCAGGATGCCTACCTCGACGCTCTCTCCCGGCGCCAGGCCGGGCAATTTGGCGCAAAGGGTGGGAGAATCCATGAACCCCTTCTGGAAGAAGGTCACTTCCACGTTCTCCACCGGGAAGCGTTCGGAATTTTCCATCTTCATTACAGCCAGCGGATTCTTGGAATACCAGTTCTGCATCGCGGGATACACGGACGGCAGGCGGGGAAGCTCCAGCTT
>Ga0154389_1099_pt1 | contig 8907 bp, 6 predicted proteins | sample RifGroB1_FD_105632 | JGI IMG/M metagenome (GOLD analysis project Ga0154389, IMG submission 105632) | Treponema sp. GWB1_62_6 | reverse complement strand
CTGTAGCGCGGCCTGCTTCTGCGGTGCCACCAGCTGCTGCGGCGCCGCTTGCTGTAACGCCGCCTGCTGCTGCGCTACGTCCTTCTTTCCCGCGGAGGCGAGGCTCCCGGCAGGCAACATGGGGCCTCCGTCTCCTTTCGTCCGCGCCGCGAAACTCGCCAGCAGATCCGCGTCGCCGCGCGGATTCTCATTCCTGGCCACCGTGGGGACGGAGCTCCCCTGTATGGCCACCGTGGGGACTGAGCTCCTCTTTGCGGGTATCGGGCGGACCGTTTCCGGGTTTGGCCGAGTCGGTGAAGGTAGCCGTGCGGGTGACGGTGCGGGTTTCTGCCGTTCGGCGGCGCCGGCGGCCGCGCGGCCCGGCCCGGCATGCATTCCGCGGATGAAAAGGATGATGAAGAAGGCGAGCGCGAGCGCGATGCCGATGCCGATGCCGAGTATGGCCCAAGGGGCGATGAGGGCGAAGACGGCCCGCATCGGGGCATCCTGTATGCTCACCCGCACGTCGGCGGCGGCCGGATTGATGCGGATGTCACCGGAAAAGACGGGTTCGATTCGGAGAACCGACGGTCCGGCGGCGAAATCGTCGGGCAGGATGGCCTTGATCTTAAGCGTCCTGCTGCCGCGGGGCGGTATCTCCACAAAAGCTTTTTTCGCGATCCGGTCGACGCCATCGACGAGCAGGGAACTCGCCTCTACATAGACTGTGTCGGAGGAGGGATTCCTGATTGTCAGCGGTACTACGACGCGGCGGCTGCTGGTTCCGAGGTCCGCCGGAAATTCCGCGCCGAGGGAACCGAGCGCCGTGCCGACCGCGTCCGCGCCCTCAGTCCCGATATCCACCAAGGGCGCCGCGAGCATGCCGGCCACTGCGTCCGATACATCCACCGCACCGGTTCCGGCGTTCGCGTCGGGACTTCCCGCCGGGGCCGCGCCGGCCGCGCCGGTCTTCTCCGACGTGGTTTCCGGCCGTTCCGTTTCCGAGGTTCCGGCCGGCGCGTTCGAGCTCTGTGCGGTTCCCGCGGACGAGGTCCCGGCCTGCGGAGGCCCGACAGGCGCGGTTCCGGCCGGCGAGGATCCGGCCGGCGAGGATCCGGCCGGCGAGGATCCGGCCAGCGCGGGCACGTTCCGCGCGGTTCCGGTCAACGGTCTTGGGACGAGTGGAACGGGCCGCGTTTCGCCCTGGAAAGGCGTGCGGACGAAGTAGAAGGTCCAGCCGTTTCCTTTCAGGGCCGACGCGGCAGCGCCCAGCCTGTCGAGCGCCTGTTCGCTTCCGATGCCGGCATAGGGGCTTGAGGCCGGCGGCAGGTGCTCGCCGTCCGAGATGAAAAGGACGGTTTTCAGGCGGGTCTCGGGAAGTTCCTTCAAATATACGGACAGGTATTCGAGCGCGGAAATCACGTCGCTGTAGGGTACGATAGGGTACAGCAGCATCATCCTTCCGATGATCGTCTCCACGTCTCCGATCCCTTCGATCCGGCGCGAGAGTTCCATGCGCGGGCGGTCCGAGAAGGACAGGAGGTGGAAAGTGTCCCCGATGCGGAGGAAATCCTTCAGCATGGGACCGATGGCGTATTCGGTGACGGAGCGGAAAGATCCATGCATGCTTGACGAAGCATCCATCACCACCACCAGATCGATGGGCTTCTGATTCTCGGCGAAAGCGGGGAGGGCGACCGCGATCGCGAGACAGGCGATGATCCGAAACGTTTTGTTTTTCATGGCGCCTTTCCGTTGATGATCGCGGTCGGCGGCGCTATAGCGTCGCCGGCCGCGGGTTCGGGTCGAATCGCCTAAATTTTCGCGATGCTAATTTCCCTCACCTTGTATCGGAGGGTTTCGTCGTTGATCGTGAAGTCGAACACTTCGTTCACGCGCTTGTTGAGTATCGTGCCGCCGAAGGGTGAGAGGTAGGAGATGATGTCGTTCTCGGGATCGGATTCCCAAGGGCCGAGAATGGTGTACGTCTCTTCCGTGTCGGTCGTCTCGTTGAAAAGATGCACGATAGTGCCGAAGGCGACACGGGAAGTATTGATCGTGGAAGGGTCGAAGAGCTGGGCTCGTTCGATCTCGTCCTTGAGCTTGGCCACCGTCGCGTTGAGGATTTCCTGCTTCTCCTTGGCCGCCTTGTATTCGGCGTTCTCCCTGAGGTCACCGAGGGCGATCGCTGAGCCGATTTCCTTTGAGTTCGTGGGAACGTCGACCTCCATGATATGCTGGAGCAGTTTCTGCTTCTCGTGGTACTTGGCGGAGGTGACGATGAGGCCGCGGGAGATTATTGCCTTCTCCTCGACGCCGTAGAATTTGAAGGTGGGGCGCTTGTCGATGATACGGTTGCGGAGGCGCATCTTGATGGCCGGATCGAGGTCCTTCACGTCGTCAACGAGGGTATAGATGCGCGTGATGGTGTCGGTGTCCGCCGCATCGAGGAAAGCGTCGATGACCCCTTCCTTGAACAGTATGGTCTGCACCTGCTTGTTGATTTTGCGGTTCTCGGTAGTGTCGTGGTGGTTCTCGATCTCGCGATAGGTAAGATCCATCACGTGGACGAGGACGATCAGGAGCTTTTCATACGAGAGTCCGGTCCTTTCGAACCAAGGCTCCTCGCGGAGATTCCTGAATATCCATACTACGGATTCGCGGTACTCGCGGTAATTGTCGAAGCAATTCTGGACCATAGTGACCAGCTTGTCCTCGAAGCCTTCGCTTTTTAGGCTTTCCACGATGACGGGCATCAACGCGAAGGGGAAAAGCTTCAGATAGATGTCCTCCCAATTGGGCATGAACATCTTAAGATGGTTCAGGAAGTCCCTCTTGAGTTCGGAATCCTTCAGGGAGGTGAACGTCCCTACGATATCGTCGATATCGTCGAAGAGCTCGACGAAATTGAACTGCATGCCGTTGTTCAGGTAGGGGAAACGGCTCACCAGGTTTTTGACCAGGAGATAGGAGGCCACGACGTTCTCGTTCGCTTGGGAATAGGATTTGATCCACCCGACGAAATAACTGAACATCTCGCCGAAGAATTCGGAGTCCGGCTCCGCGTCCTTGAGCGCCGCAAAGGCTCTGATCGTCTGGACCCGGTCGAAGAAATTCTTCTCCGCTTTGAACTCGTTGAAGAGCTTTTCCTCGACGCTGATCGGCCGGTCTCGGACCATGAACAGGTCGATGTTCTCGGGATTCACGCCGAAGGAGGGGTCCGTCTTGAGGATATCACGGGCTTTCGTGCTCCAGGTGGTCCATTCGCTCGCGGTGAGGACGCTCGGGACGAGCTCCGCCTTCACATGCTTGATATCGCAGGAATTGTCGTAGCTGCGGATGATGGTAGCGAGGGCCCAGGACGGCTCGGCCTTGATTTTGTCCCTGAGCTTCTCCTTTTTCCAGGTCGCCTTGAGGACCCATATGTGGTTCTTGTTCAGGGTCTGGAGGGCATTGACCGCCATTTTCAGGGACATGGGATGCTCGCGCTTCTTGGCGAAGTCTATGACGATCTCGTCGCCCTTGACGCTCGCGATCCTTCCGACGCCCCAGGTGCGGTGAAACACGAAGTTCCCGGTGTCGAAGGCGATGTGCTTCTCGAAGTCGGCGATGGCCTCGTGGACGTTGCGCCATGACTGGGTCAGGTTCGACAGGCGGATATATTCTTCAAGCTGGCTGTGCTCGAGGAATTTCTCCCTGAAGCACTCGACTATCTCCTTTCGGGCCCAGGAATCGCGCTCGTCGTAGGACAGCACGAGCTTCAGGATCGAAAGGGTCGTATCGATGTCTTCGCGCTTGCGGTAGGCGGCGTACAGCTCCTGCAGCAGCAGGGCGGCCTTGTCGTCGCTGATGTTTTTGGCGACCTTCTTCTGAACGTGGAGGAAGAAATCGATCTCTTCCGGACAGTAGCCGATGAGCTTGGACCATATCTCCCTGACGTTCGTGAAGAGCTTCTTGTTCACGTAGCGGTGGAGGGCTTTCTTGAAGAAATCGACGGCGTTCGCCTGGTCTCCCTTCTTCTCATAGTGTTCGGCCAGCGCCTTGGCTATGTCGGCTTCTTCGTAGTCTACCTTGACAAGCCGCTCCCAGACGGAGAATACGGCTTCGTCATCGTTCGCGTTCCGGTAGCATTCGGCGAGCATGCGCAACGCGTACTTGGATTCGCCGTAGTCCAGGATCCGTTCGCACAGGTATTGGACGATGTTCCATTTGTGGTTGTCGACGAAGATCGTGATGAGGTTCACGAGGGCGGAGTCGTCGATGAGCTGGCGGGAAAGAGCTATCATTCCGGAAAAGTACAGGGCGATGATGCTGTTCTTGGTGTGGACGAGATGCTCGTCGCAGACGGTCTTGAGCTCGTCCAGCGCGCGTTCCTCGCGCGCCGTCTTGAGCACGGCGTCGAGTTCCTTGAATTGGCCGATCGAATAGTTGCTGAGGGTGGCCCTGGTCCATTTCTCCTCGTTCAGCATCTCCTGCACATTCTTCTCGAGCGTTTCCGACATCGTCATGACTCCTCACCGTAGCGCTTCAATTGATATACCGTTCGTATACGCCTGGATCGAGTATCCGTATCTTGAGGAGCGTCTCGTCGATCCTCGACGCGTCCTCACCGACGTTCACGTAATGGTCGATCAGCCAGAAATACCGGTTGATCAATTTTGGCGCGATGGTTCCGGACTCGTCCGGCCTATCGCGGATTTCGTTCTCCAAAGAAAAAATGGACTGCTTCAGCTTCCCCAGCTCGATGGCCCGCAGTTCCCGCTTGACGGTAAACACCCCGAAAAGGACTCCGTAGACCGGAATCCATTCCTCCAATTCCGGGCTCCGGTAGCCGAGATCGCGCACGCGCTCGTACAGCAGGCGCACCATCTCCGATTCCAAGGCCCGTATGTCGACGCGCTGCGGGTTGGCGAAGAAGGCCTCCCGGAAGAGGGCTTTCGCGGCTCTCGGTTCGTCGACCAGCGCGTATGCGTCGGCCAGCTCCGCCAGGGCTTCCGCATCGTCCTTGTTCAGCCGCGCGGCCTCTTCAAGGTACTTGAGCGCCAGCTCGTAGTTGCCGACGCCCTTGTAGCATCTTCCTATGCGCAACAGGAGTTCCGCGTCCTGCCCGTCCGACCCCTCCGCCATCATACCCTGGAAACAAACGAGGGCGGTGGAAAAGGCGTAGCGGCGGACCGCATACAGGCAACGATCGTATTCCTTCCCTATGCGGTCCACGAAGACGAAGAACGCTTTCCACTGGGAAAGCACGTACTCTCCGCGCTCGTAGCAATCGCGGATTTCGCCATAGCGCTTGCCCCGTTCAAGCCACCAATTGACGCATTTCAGCGCGTAGACAACTTCCGGATGCTCGTAGTCAAGACGCAAGGCTTCTTCCAACGACAAAAGGGCTGCCGAGATCTCCGAGGCTTTCAGGCTGTCGTAGGCTTTCTGAAGGAGCCCCTGTACGTTTGATTCGGCATCCATGTCTTGAACAGCATTACTCTTTTCTGGTACAAACTTCGTCTTTATTTATTATACCATTTTAACGGCCTTAGTCAATTGCGGTCGCCCTTCGATCGGACGACCGCGGAAGGCCCTTCGCGATCCCTTGTCCTCTTCTTTACAAGGCGCGCCGGCGGGGTTATCATCCGCGGCATGAGCAATTGCATCATCGCGCCATCGGTTCTGGCCGCGGATTTTTCGAATTTAGGCCGCGCGGTCGCTGAAGTGGACGAATCCGGCGCGGAATGGGTACACCTCGACGTCATGGACGGCAGCTTCGTGCCCGGTATCACCTTCGGCGCCAAAGCCGTCGCTGATCTTCGTTCTCATTCCAGGGCAGTCTTCGACGTTCACCTAATGACCGATAATCCGGAAAACCTCGTCGCCGCCTTCGCCGAAGCCGGAGCGGATTATATAACCTTCCATATAGAAGCCTGCGTACATGCGAACCGCCTCGCGCAGTCCATCCGCGCTCTCGGAAAGAAACCTGGCGTGAGCCTGGTTCCGTCAACGCCGCTGAGCGCGCTGGAGGAGATCCTCCCCTTCGTGGACCTCGTGCTCGTGATGACTGTGAATCCGGGTTTCGGCGGCCAATCCATGATACCCGCCTGTCTGGACAAGATCCGTCGGTTGGCGGCCGCCAGGAAGGAGAGGGGCCTGGATTTCCTGATCGCCGCCGACGGCGGAATCAACGAGGCGACCGCGCAGGTCGCCCGGGACGCTTCCGTGGACGTCCTGATCGCCGGTTCCGCTTTTTTCGGAGCGGCCGACAGGAAGGCGGCCGTCCGGCGGCTTCGCGGCGGAGCTTGAGCATTCGCGCGTTCCTGCCGACAATGGGATACGGGGGTCCAATCGATGATTAGACGAGGCTCGATCCTGATGGCCGCACTCGTGTTCCTCGCCGCCGCGTCCGCGGTCACCGCCGCCGAATCGGAGGCGCGCGCCGCAGTCTCCCGAGGCATAGAGCTTTATGGAGAAGGAAAGTGGCGGGAAGCGATCCTCGAACTCCGCAAGGCGTCCACCGCGGCGGCATCCTCCGAAGAACGCGCCGAGGCCCTTTATTGGATAGGGATGTCCGAAATCGGCTCCTCCGAGTACGAGGCGGCCGTCCAGGACCTGGACGCTGCCCTCGCCCTTGACCCGAAAGGCCTGAGATCCTTGGACACGGTTTATCAGAAGGGGCGCGCCTTCTTCCATCTCGGACGTTATGACGCGGCCATCCTGCTGCTGAAGGGTTACGCCGACGCCGCGGACGACGACGCCAGGGAAGCCGCAGCCGCCTACTGGATCGGCGAATGCCTGTTTTCCCTCGGCCGGCTGGAAGACGCCAAGGACGTTTTTTCCGCTATCATTGAAAAATATCCCGGGAGCGTGAAGTACGAGGCGTCATCGTACCGCTTGGCGCTCATTGAAAGGAAAAACATCGAAACCGAGTTGCTGAAACTCCTGAAATGGAGCCACGAGGAATCCCTGAAGACGGTCGAAGAATACCAGAGGCGGGAACGTTCCTACGAGCAGGCCATCGTTGCGTACCAGAAGCGCATCGCCGAGATGCTCAAGGATACGCGTACCGCAGATCTGGAAAAGGACAACCGCGCCTTGACGGCGACCCTTGCCTCGCTGGAAGCCGACCTCGCGGCGGCGAAGAAGCGGGCCGAGGACGCCGCGGCGCAATCCGCGGCGGCGAAGGCTGAACTCGACTCCCGCGTCGCGGCCGCCTCCGCCGATGCCGCGCGGGCAGCCCTCGCCGCGGCTGCGGCGCAAACGGCCGCGACCGCCGTTCCCGTCAGCCAGAGCGAAAAGATCGCCCGACTGCTCGCGGTAAAAGCCGGCGCCCTCGCGGTCAAGGAAGTCCTGCTGGAACGCCTCGGGGCTGAAAAGACGGTTACGGAGGACGCCAAATGAGATCCATCAAAGCATGCTGCGCGGCTTTCCTGTTCGTAATCGCGTCCGCGTATTCCGTTTCCGCCTTTGAAATGCAGGAAGGCCGGATCAAGCTCGTGGTGAACGAAAGTTCGGGACGCTTTTCTCTGTACTACCTGGTCGACCTTCAGAAGAACAAGTACGAAGCCCTCTTCGTCGACCAGGATCCCCGCACGTCCTTCCTCGCCCTCCTCGTCGATGACCGGCCGCAGCGGCTGGGGGAGACTTCCGCCTTCCGCGTCCGTACAGAGAAGACCGACGCCTCGGCCAGGATATCTTTCGAATCCTCGGGTCTCGTCGTCCGCCCGGATTTCACCTTTTTCAAGAACGCGGGTTCTCCGCTTTCCGACGGCGTTCGCATCGAAATTTCCGTGGAGAACACGAGCGAAAGGGAACTTTCCGTCGCGCTCCGTTTCCTGATGGACACCAAGCTCGGGGAAAAGAATCCGGAACCTTTCTCCACCGACCTGCGCTCTATCGGCGCCGAAACGTTGATCGTGCCTGCGAAGGATCAGGACGGGTGGTGGTACAGCAAGGACGCTGTTCTCGGGATCATGGGCAACATCGCCGTCAAAGACGTGCGGGCCCCCGATTCGATCCAATTCGCCAACTGGAAGAGGATGAACGACGCGCCCTGGAAAACCGAGCCCAGTCCGGGAAGGAATTTCAACTTGCTGCCGTATTCCATCGGCGACTCGGCGCTGTGCTATTACTTCGATCCCGCTCCGCTGGCGCGTGGAGCCGTCCGCAAGGAAACGATCTTGCTGGCCGTCGCGTCCAATGCGGGCTTCACCACACCGAGCGCGGAAAAGACCGATGACCTGTCCCGCATGCTCCAATCTAGCGTCACCTCCGCCAATGCGCCGGAACTAATGCTCAGGACCGATCTCATAACCGTGCGGGATCTGCTGGACAAGGTCAACGCCCTGCTTGCGGCGGGCGGCGCCGTCGGGGACGAAGAACTCGCCGCGCTCGAGACGGTCGTCGCGCGCCTCAAGGAACGCAGCGGAATCAAGTGAAGAAGTGCCGATGAACGACGACCGCATCCTCCTCAGAGCCGCGAGACTCGTACGGAGCGGAAAATACGGCGCCTCGATCCGCCTGCTGGAACCGGAAGTGGTCCGCTACCACGATTCCTTCCGTTATTACTACATCCTCGCGTCCGCCTGCCTCCGCTCTGGGGACTTCGGCGGCGCGCTGACCTATTTCAGGCGCGGTCGGGAGATCAAGATGCGCGATCCCTCCGTCCTGCTCGGCCTGGCGATACTGTATCTTCGCCGCGGTGAAACGGATCGGGTAGTGGATCTCTGCCTCGAAGTGCTGGAGAAGGATCCGCGGCACCGGAAGGCGGGCAAAATCCTGGAAACGGTACGCAAGAGCGGAGATCCCGACATACTGGCAGCTTGGCTTGAATCCGGCCGGATCTCGCGGCTCTATCCGGACCTGCCGTCCGCGCCCCCATCCCCGTTGTTTTATGCGGCTCTCGCCGCTCTCGCGGCGACCGTCGCGGGCGCGGCCCTC
>Ga0154389_1023_pt9 | contig 8910 bp, 8 predicted proteins | sample RifGroB1_FD_105632 | JGI IMG/M metagenome (GOLD analysis project Ga0154389, IMG submission 105632) | Treponema sp. GWB1_62_6 | reverse complement strand
GCCACGCCCACGGCGACGCCCGCGAACCTTATGGCGCTCACTCCAGTCCGGTACAGAATGAAGTTGAACAGGGCTATGTAGAAGGGCATGCAGGCGATGATGAGGCTCGCCGTATAGCTGGGGATGGTCTTTTCGGCGATCGTGATGAGGCCGTTGCCCAGGAGCAGCAGAAACACGCCGATGAGGGCGGAGCCGCCGACTTCCTTCAACGAAGGAAGTTGCTTCAACGCGCCCCGGCGCATGGCCAGGGCCGCAAGGAGAAAGGAGCCGGCGAGGAATCGGAAGGAAACGACGAGGGGCGCCGGAATGGTCGTTACCGCGGCTTTGATGAAGAAGTAGGTGGAGCCCCATACCAGGTACACCAAGGCATAGGAAACGATGACAAGGGTTTTTTCGCGCTTCATGGCTTGTCTCCGATAGGCGAGCGTACGACGGGCGGCCGGAGGGGCGCAAGGGCCGGGCTCCGAATCCGAAGTCCGGAGCAAAGGCGGAACAGGATATATTAGAAAAACAGTAATATATATTGGATGTCGATCGAATGAGCATTACCTTAATGTAGGAGGCATGCGATGTACCATATGGATTTTCCGCGTATGCCGATCGCGATCGCCGTCGCGATCGGCTCCTTTTTCAATATTTCCTGCATTTCGGCCAAACCGCCTTCCCTGTCGGCGGAAGCATCGTTTCCCCAACCGCCCGCCGAATCCGCGGAAAAAGGCGGCGGCCTGCGCGAGGCCGTCCTCGCGGGCGGTTGCTTCTGGGGCATCGAGGGCGTCTTCGAGCGTTTGAAAGGCGTGACGGACGTGGTGTCCGGCTATTCCGGCGGTTCGGCGGACAACGCGTTCTACGACCTGGTGAGCACGGGAACCACCGGCCACGCCGAGTCCGTCCGCATCGTCTATGATCCTGCGCTCGTTTCCTACGGTACCCTGCTGCGTGTTTTTTTCCACATCGCCCATGATCCGACCCAGCTGAACTATCAGGGCCCCGACCACGGTTCCCAATATCGTTCGGCGATTTTCTACGACGGCGAAGGCCAGCGGGAAGTCGCCGCAAAATACATCGCGACGCTGTCGGATGCGAAAGTCTATACGGCGCCCATCGTTACGAAGGTGGTTCCGCTCACCGCTTTCTTTCCCGCGGAGGATTACCACCAGAACTTCATGAGGAACAATCCCGACTATCCGTACATCGTCCGGTTCGACCAACCCAAGGTGGATGCGCTTGAACGCACGTACCCTGCGCTGCTGGCCGGCGGTTCCGGAAAATCCGCCGTCGCGGCGCAGGGCCGGATTCTTTGGCAGGGCTTGCCGGTCCATGAGACCGGATCGGAGCCCGTCTATCCTGTCCGGAAATCCGATGCCGAATGGAAGGCCCAGCTCGGGGCCTTCGCCTTCCGGGTCCTCAGGCAGGCGGGCACCGAGCAAGCTTTCACGGGGCCTCTTAACGACGAGCACCGGGCCGGCACCTTTTATTCGGCGGCGACGGGACAGCCGTTGTTCCGGTCGGAGGCCAAGTTCGAATCGGGAACCGGCTGGCCGAGCTTCAGCGAACCGGTGAAGCAGGATGCGGTGGTCCTGGTCCTGGACCTGAGCTACGGCATGGAACGGGTGGAGGTTCTGGACTCCGGTTCCGGCAGCCATCTCGGCCATGTTTTCGACGACGGGCCGACCCGATCGGACGGCTTCGACCGGGGCACGGGCCTGCGCTATTGCATGAATTCGGCTTCCCTCATTTTCGTGCCCGACGGCGCCGAACCTCCGGCGTTGGTCGCGCGCTGGGCTGCAGGGCACGCGGATGCAGGGGGCTGACCCCAGGAGGTTCGGTTTGAAAAAGGCATTGGCGGCTTCGGTCGTTCTTTTCGCGCTGGCTGGCTTGATGGTCGCTCAGGACATGAAGAAGGATACGTCGGGAGGAGCGCCTTCCTCGTCCGGCAGCATGATGTCCGCGACCGCGGCGACGGCCGATCCGGCGAAGGCTGTCTTCGACCTGACCGGCCTCGGCCCCGGCATCGTTCCCTTCTCCGGGGAAGCCGGGGCCCAGAGGATGGCCTTGGATCGCAGGACCGTGTATTTCTTCGCGGCCAGTTGGTGTCCGACCTGCAACGCCACCTACAAGGACTTCAAGGCCAACTTCTCCAAGGTTCCGAAAGATCTGGTCATCGTGGTGGTCGACTACGACAAAGCCGCGGCGCTCAAGACCAAGTACGGTGTCACTTATCAGCATACCTACGTCGCGATCGGGCCCAAGGGCGAAAAGCTGAAAACCTGGTCCGGCAGCATGAGCGTCGCCGAAATCGCGAAAAACGTTCCCAAGAGGTAACGCCATGGCTCCGCTCGTCGCCTTCGCCTTCCTCGCCGGCATCGTCACCGTGCTTTCTCCCTGCATCCTGCCCGTGCTTCCGGTGGTGCTGTCGGGTTCGGTCGGCGGCGGCAGAGCCAGGCCCTACGGAATCATCACCGGCTTCGTGTTGAGTTTCGCGGCGTTCACGCTGACCCTTTCGGCCTTGGTTCGGACCCTCGGCATCAACGCGGATGTATTGCGTTGGATAGCCGCGGGAATCGTGCTCGCTTTCGGTCTCGTGATGCTGGTACCCGCGCTGAAGGAACGTTTCGCCGTTATAACCGGTTCCCTCGGCGCGCGGGCGGCAGCCCCGTCCGGATTGCGGCCGGTGAAGCGCGGCTTCCGGAGCGGGTTCGTCCTGGGCCTGAGCCTCGGCCTGGTATGGACCCCCTGCGTCGGCCCCATCATGGCTTCCGTCATATCCTTGGCCCTGAGCAGCAGAGTCGACGCGGGCAGCGCGGTCATCACGCTCGCCTATTCCCTGGGCACCGCCGTGCCCCTGTTGCTCATAATGAAGGGCGGACGGAGCCTTTTGAACCGTGTCCCCTTCCTCATCAAAAATACCGGCAAGATCCAGAAAGCCTTCGGCGTCCTCATGATCGCCGCGGCCCTGGCTCTGTTCACGGGGGCCGACCGTGCCTTCCAGACCCTGGTCCTGGACGTTTTTCCGAATTACGGGGCCGGATTGACCGCGCTTGAGGATAATGCGGCGGTGCGTTCGGCCCTGGAGGAGCGCACCGCTTCTGCCCCGGCCTCTGTCCCCGGCCCGGGGCCAGAAGCCGGGACAGCGGCCGGGACGGGGTCTGGAGCGGAAGCTGGGACCGGGGCCGGGACGGTGTCCGCCGCGGACAGGCTTTCCCTTGGTTCCGGCGAATGGCTCAACTCGCCGCCTCTGACCCTCGGGGGCCTGAAGGGGAAGGTCGTCCTCGTGGATTTCTGGACCTATTCCTGCGTCAATTGCCTGAGGACCCTGCCGTACCTGCGCGCCTGGCATGACGAGTACGCCGACAAGGGTCTGGTGATAGTCGGCGTGCATTCCCCCGAGTTCGCCTTCGAACGATCGGAATCCAACCTGCGCAGGGCGGCAAGGGAGCTCGGCGTCATCTGGCCCGTCGTCCAGGACAATGATTTCGGGATTTGGAGGGCCTACGATAACAAGTATTGGCCGAGCCATTACCTGTACGGGCGCGACGGCATGCTGCTGGAAACCCATTTCGGCGAAGGCGGATACGTGGAGACCGAGGCCCTCATCAGGAATGCGCTCGGCGGGGCCGGCGCGCTCGGCGAGGCCGGCGCGCTCGGCGCGACCGGAACCGTCGCCTCCTCGGTGGTCAGTCCCTTGTCGCCGTTAGCCGAAGAACGGACGCCTGAAACCTACCTCGGATACGGCCGCGGAGAGCGCTTCTCCAGCCCGGAAACGCCCGTGACCGATGCGGGCGCGACCTATAGCCTGCCCTCCTCGGGGATCGCCGGCCTTGAACCGAATAAGTGGGCCTTCGAAGGAACCTGGACCATCGAACAGGAGGATTCGATCGCCGAAATCGGAAGCTCGCTTTCCATCCGTTTCCGGGCGGCAAAGGTCCACCTGGTCGTAAACCCGCTGGCCGGAGGGGCCGCGGAAGCCTTGGTCACCGTGGACGGGGAACCGGTATCCGGCGGCGATGTCCATGACGGTGTGGTGAAGTTCGAAGCGGACCGGTTATATACCCTGCTGGATGGAGACGTTCCGATGGGCGCAGTGTTGAGGATCGAATTCCGGGGCCGCGCCGCGGTCTACGCGTTCACGTTCGGATGAGGGAGCCGGGGCGGCTTGCCTCGGTCCGCTTTCGGGCCTACACTGGTCCCATGAGGAAAAACCGCGAATGGATTGAGCGGAGCCGGCGAAACCTTCTGGATTGCCGAATATTCAAAGTCGCCGAAGCCGAGCGCGAATCGCCCGACGGCAAACACGGGAAGTTCTACCTGATCGACGCCTGCGACTGGGCGGGCGTGATTCCGGTCGTGCAGACGGAGGACGGGCCCGCTTTCGTGATGATCAAGCAGTACCGCCACGGTACAGGACGGGTTTCCATCGAATTTCCCGGCGGAATAATCGACAAAGGGGAGGATCCCGTGCTCGCCGTCCACCGGGAACTGCTGGAAGAGACCGGCTACGCCGCCGACATGATAATCCCCCTCGGCTCCCTTTCCCCCAATCCCGCGATGATGACCAACCATTTCCACGCCTTCGTCGCCGAGGATTGCAAGCTGGTGAGGCCGCAGGTCCTGGACGAGCACGAGGAGATCGAAGTGATCCTGATTCCCCAGCAGGAGGCGATCGACTTGGTGGGCGGGGAGGACATGGGTCATGCCCTGATGACGGCAGCCCTCTTCCTGTACTCCCGCTACACGGGCCGATGCCTGTAGCCGTTGCCTGTAGCCGACCCATGCCGACCCGCATCCTCGTCGCCGCCGCCATCATCGTGCAGGAAGGCAAGATCCTCATCGCCCGGAGGTCGGAAGGCCGCCATCAAGCCGGAAAATGGGAATTCCCCGGAGGCAAGGTGGAGGAGGGCGAAACTCCCGAAGCCTGCCTCGTGCGGGAAATCCAGGAGGAGTTGGGGATCCGGATCGAAACGGGAGCCCTCTTCGCCGAGAGCCTGTACCGTTATGACGCGCATGCCGTCAGGTTGCTCGCGTTCGGCGCAAAAAGGACCGCGGGCGAATACCGCCTGGCGGTCCACAGTGAGATCCGCTGGGTCCTCCCCGAAGAACTGGGCTCCTTCGATTTCGCCCCGGCCGATATCCCGATTACGGAAAGGCTTGCCGCCGAGGCATCGAGTATCCCGCTTTCATAACGCTCCCCGGTTGCATTAGACTGGAGGTTATGGATACTCCGGCCACCTTCTTCGCCCCGCCAGAGAGGGACCTGCTCACGACGATCAGGGACCAGGCGCGGCGCATCGAATCCTCGGAACTTTTCCACGCCATCCTGGACGCCCTGCCGGACATCGCCTTCGTCCTGAATACCAAGCGGCAGATCATCTTCGCCAACGATGCGGCGAAATCGCTGTTGGGAATCGGCGGCGATGAATTCCTGGGTCAACGCACGGGAGAACTCGTCTCCTGCATCCATGCGCGCGAAACGGCGGGCGGTTGCGGCACGAGCGAAGCCTGCCGGTATTGCGGAGTGATCAATACCGTGCTTGAAGCCCAGAGAACGGGCGGACGGGTGAGCCAGGAATGCAGGCTCACCGTCGAAAGGGACGGGAAGCTCCAGCCCATGGATTTGTTGGTGACGGGCAAGTCCATCCGTTCGGAAGGCAAGGAATACACGCTCGTAACCCTGAATGACATAAGCGACGCGAACCGCCGGAAGGTCCTTGAGCGCATCTTCTTCCACGACGTCGTGAACAGCATCACCTCCGTCCAGGCGGGGGCTACCCTCCTGAAGGAGGAGTACGGCTCGATGGCGGGCGAATACCTGGAAGCGATGCTCGCTTCCACGGAGCATCTCCTGGAGGAGGTCCTCAAACAGCGGGATTTCCTGGCGATGGAACGCGGCGACCTTGACGTCGAACCGGAAACGCTCTCCAATTCCCGGATCCTGCGCGAGGTCGCAGCCCAGTCGTCGGTGGGCCGGTTCGAGCAGGGGAAGATCCTGCGGATCGAAGAAGAGGCCATGCGCGAAGCCTCCCTCTCCGCCGATCCCGTGCTGCTCAGGCGGGTGCTTTTAAACATGGTCAAGAACGCGCTGGAAGCCTCTTCCGAAGGCGAAGCGGTCACCGCCTGGACGGCGCCCGAGGGGACGCGCGTCCGTTTCACCGTCCGCAATCCCGCGGTGATGAGCGAGGAAGTCCGCTTGCAGGTCTTCCAGCGTTCCTTCTCCACCAAGGGCAAGGGACACGGCATCGGCACCTACAGCATGCGCATGCTTGCCCGGGACTACATGAACGGAAATGTCGGCTTCAGATCGATCCCCGGGGAGGGCACGACCTTCTGGGTGGACATGCCCGGCGCGGAGGGGAATCCGGCAGGCGCCTGAGCCGCCGGGACGCCGCCCGCACGGCCTTAAGGAATGGCCTTGCTGAAGACGCGATCGTGATCTACCATGATTCCGCTGCCCGCGCTTTACCTGTCGCCGAGAATGTCTGAATGAGGATCGCCGGATCGATCCGGGGAGGCCGCCAATGCGCGTATCCTTGATGATGTTTGCCTTGGGGTGGATGATTTCCTTCCCGCTCGGCGCGATCGAACCTGATCCGGCCGAAGCGCTAACCGCCCGCTTGGTGGATGCGTTCAACGCCGGGGATTCGGCCGCCATCGAGGCCGACTGCACCGCTTCGTTCTGGGCCTCCGAGGACGGACCCGAGGCGGAATTGATCCGTGAAGGGTACGGCTCAGGTTCGCGCCGATGGCTGATGCGGCAGGAAGAAGTCCGGACGGCCGCGGGCCAGGTTCCGGGTCGTGCCGCTGCCACCATAGTCCTGCTGAGCGCCGAAAAGAAGACCCCTGTGGACGCCGTGTACTTTTACGCCCAGGAACTTGACGGGACTTGGGTCTGGACAGGATTCAATGAAGACAAGGATTTCCGGCGGGCGTTCCTTGCAGGCCTCATCGACGGTTCCTTCGATCCCGCGACGCTTCCGTCCGACTCCGGGCTCGAGTCTTTGGGGGATAGGCTTGAACCGCTTTTCTCCCTTTTGGGCGAAGGCGGATACTCGGTCGAAAATCGTTGGGACGAGAGGCTCCAGCGGGGCGCTTTGGTCGTTACGCTGCCCCCCGACGAGTACGGGGATGCGGAGTCGGCCGTCCTTTACTTCCGCAAGACGGATGAGGGCTGGGTCCTGACAGGAAGCGCGTACGGGCTTTTCGCCTCCGCCTTTCTCGGGTACTGATCCGCTCCCGCCGACCGTCGGCGTTTATTAGTTCGGCATATCGGGGAAAGAGAATTCCGTCAGAAAGCCGCCGGTCCCGCTGAACGAAACCGTCCCGCCGAGCTGTTTGGCCAGACTATCGATGAGCAGAAAACCGATCGACTTGGGTTTCCTCATTTTCGAAAGGTCGTTGACGCCGATGCCGTCGTCCGCAACGCGCAACCGGATATCCTTTCCGATCCTCTCCATCGAGACGCTTATAGCGCCCTTCCGCCCGTCGGGGAAGGCGTGCTTGAAGGAATTGACCACCAGTTCGTTGACCAGGAGCCCGCAGGGAATCGCCTTCTCCAGGACGAGCCGTACCTCGTCCTGGATTTCGACCGAGATCCGGATACGCTCGTGGAGGTCGCCGTAACCGGAGATGATGCGGTCGCAAAGCCGCCTTATGTATCCGGAAAAATCGAGAGCGGCGAAATCGGAGGTTTCATAGAGCAGTTCGTGCACCAGAGCCATCGACAGGACGCGGGATTCGATATCCGCCAGGGACTCCGCGGTTTCGGAGCAGGAATCCACGGTGTCGCGCTGGATGCTGATGAGGCTGCAGATGATCTGGAGATTGTTCTTCACCCGGTGGTGGACTTCCTTGAGAAGGAGTTCCTTTTCCGCGAGCGACTGCCGCAGAACGTTATCGGCGCGTTTCTGCTCCGTGATATCGACCATGGAAACGAGAACACGGTCGCAATTCCGCTCATGACCGGGGACGATGCCCAGACGGATGCGAAGGGCGGACTTCCGGCCTTCCTTCGTTTGGTGGACGGATTCCCCTTCCCAGGAGAGCGCGCCGGAAGCGATCGCGACGAATTCAAGCCGCAAGGCGAGAATCTCATGGTCATCGGCGAAATCGAATAAAGCGCCGATCACTTGGCTCTTGTCGCGCATGCCGAGCAGCGCCAGCGTCGACCGATTCACGTCGATTATTTTGATGAGGCGGCGATATTCCTTTACCCGCTCGGCGCTCCCGAAATAAGCGGGCCAATCCGTCACGCCCCTTCTCCTTTCTTCGTCGATACGGCGTTTGACTTCGGAGAAATCCTCCTCCCACAGGGAAATGGGCGAATCGTCGAAGGCGCTCCAGAGACGGGCGCGACTTTCGGTCAGGGCGGTCATGGACTCTCCCACCTTATCGGCCATGGCGTTGAAGGATTCCGCCGCCAGCGTCAGCTCCCCGACCGGCGCGCCGTGGAGAATGATGGGGCTTTTGTCCGGATCGGCCGGATCCACCTCCGAAATCCTTCGGGCGAATTCGCGCAACGGCCGGCCGAGACCCCTTTCGACCGCAATCGAGAGAATGACGGAAAGGAGCAGGACCAGCAGCGCGGTCCTTTCGAGGCTGAAGAGAAAAGTGTCCCTGATGCGCTCGGTCCTGAGTCCGGCGGAGGGGTATACGATCAACGTCCCGACAGGCCATGCAGGTCTCTCCGGAGAAGAGCGGAACAGCGGGAATGTCAGCGGCGGGCCGTCGACGGATGGCGGCCCGTATGAGGCATCCGCGGCGGCCAGGACTGCGATGGTACCGCCCGTCTCGTCGCGCAGCTCGACTCGCCTGATGGCGGGGTCATCGACCACTCCGCCCAGGATGAGCGAAACCAGATCGCGATCAAGGTTCCAAAGCGCCTGAACCAGGGCCGGTTCCGCGCGTTTTTCGAAAGCG
>Ga0154389_1222_pt1 | contig 9148 bp, 9 predicted proteins | sample RifGroB1_FD_105632 | JGI IMG/M metagenome (GOLD analysis project Ga0154389, IMG submission 105632) | Treponema sp. GWB1_62_6 | reverse complement strand
AAATCGGCCGAGGCTCTCGAATTCAGCAAGCGCTGGACGGTCGGAAGAATGACGGATGCCCTGCTCGCGGTCTACGATCAGGCGGCGGCGGGCCGCAGGAAGACGAAGCATACGCTATTCGCGCGTATCCGCCGCTTCCTCGTCCGGACGCCCTACTTCTTCACCTGATAGTCGTAGCCGCGAGCTTCCAGAGCCGTAGCCGTCTCCGCAGCAAGGTCCATCAGCCGTTCCGCGACAAGGGGTATCATGGCCGCGGTTCCGAAGACGCCCGTCGATCCGCAGCGGGCCTTGCGAGCGTCGGCTGCGGCTTCCCACGCATCGAAAACCCGGGGCATGAAGCCCAGCGTGAGGGCGATCACGAGGGACAGGTCGAAGTTTTCGATAGTCCGCGCCGCCCTCCGTAACGCAAGGAACCCCGGCGCCCGCAGCAGGCGCGCGAGCGGCTCCGTCACTGCGCGCTGTCCCCGCGCGACCGCCCCCCTCAACTCCGTCATCGTTGTCGTGGCGAACAACAGGGAACCTGCGGCAAAGGCGACAAGGACGCCCCCCGAAAACAGCAACCCTTCGCCGAGTCCCTCCCGGTCGATGATCCGAGCCAAGTCACCGCCCGATCGGGCGAACGCGGAAACATCCAGGGCGCGGAGCGCGACCACCGCCAAGGTGGTCCAGACGAGCGCCGAGGAACCGGCCAAAAGCCTCATCGGCCGCAGCCGCGCGAAGGCCGCGCCGAGGAACACGAACGCGGCGGACGCCGACAGCCCGGCCGCGCCGCCGGAAAGGGCAATGAAGGAAAAGACGAAAAGAGAAGCGAGCTTCGGCCCCGCGCCGAGCGCGTGGACCGGGCTTCCGGAAGCGACATAGGCGTAGGGCGTCACTCGAGCCACGTGCAATCCTCCACGGAATCGTATCTTTGCCGCGGGTCGCGGACTCCGAACGCCGCGACGCCCCGCCCCAGCACTTCCGCAGGCTTGCCGCAATCGCGGATCGAACCGCGGTCCAGGATCGCAAGCCGGTCGGCATGGGCGAGGATCTTTTCCAGTTCATGGGTCAATACGACGACGGCATGCCCCGTCGAGCGCAAATCCGAGACCGCCCTCAGCACCTGCTCCACGCCGGGCCAATCGAGGTTCGCGAAAGGCTCGTCCATGATGATGGCCTCGCAACCCATGGCCAGTACGCCGGCGATCGCGAGGCGGCGCTTTTCCCCTCCCGAAAGCCGTCGGGGAGGCGCCTTCCGCTTGTCCGATAAACCGACCGCCTCAAGGGCCGCCGCGACCCGAGCGGTTATTTCCGCCTGGGGCAGACGCAGATTGCGCGGACCGAAGGCGATATCTTCTTCGACCGTCTCGCCGACCAGTTGCGCGTCCGCGTCCTGGAACACCAGCCCCACCGCGCGGCGAACCGCCCCGGGGTCTTTCGCCACCGGCACGCCCCTGAACAAGGCGCTTCCCTCGCTGGAATCGGTCAGGCCTACGAGGGTGCGCATGAGCAGGGTCTTGCCCGAACCGTTCGAACCCGCAATCACGAGGCATTCGTCCGCTTCGATATCCAGGTCCACGCCCGCCAGCGCCTCGGTCCCGTCGGGAAAAAGTTTGCGCAGGCCGCGGATCTCGAAGAGCCGTGCGGCCGCGCGTTCAGCCATCGAGCCGGTCCGCCGCTACGCGCCTGAGCCGGGGAGCAACGGCCGCCGCCACGATTATCTTGGCCGCATCGCCGACGAGGAAGGGAAGCAGGCCCGCCGAGACGGTCTTGTTCCAATCCCCCCCGAGCTTGACTGAAAGGCGCAGGAGCCCGGGAACGTAGACCGCCGCGATACCGAGTACTGCCGCAAGGGCGATGCGCCAAAGCGCCGTCTTGGTTTCCGCCTTGGGTTTCCCGGCTACAAGACCGGCGACGATGGCGCACAGCAGATAGCCGAATAGATAGCCCCCCGTCGGCCCGAAAAAATGGGCGATTCCGCCCTTGGCGCCGGCGAAGACCGGCGCGCCGATCGCACCGACGAGAAGGTAGGAACCCACCGCGGCCGCTCCGAGCAGCGGACCGAGTATGAGCCCCGAAAGAAGGGCAAACAGGTTCTGGAGCACTACCGGTACCGGCGACAACGGGACGGGAATGGCGATGAAAGTCCCCGCGGCCGTAAGCGCGGCGAAAAGCGCCACAAAAGTCGTCCGCATCAGGCCTTTCCGGGAACCGGGCAACAATTTCTCTTCGCTCATCATGCAACTCCTTGAGGTGTATCTTTTTGTCGGCAAATATGAACCAAAGAAGCCGTTCCGGCCTCTACTTTCATGATTCCGTTTCCGGTACGCACGAGCGAGCGTCCATAGCAGTCGATACCGAGGAAAATACCGGAAGTCCGGACTTCTCCGTTCGAACCCCGCTTCTCCCAATCGCCGTGCCCCGCGTCGATGAGCTCGACCCGCTCGCCGATCCCGTCCGCCGCCGCATTCCACGCCGCGGCCAAGTCCGCATGCTCCCTGCCTTCAAGCTCGTCGAGGATGGAGAGCAGCACGCTCCGCCTTGAAAGCGGGCGGCCGGCCAGCTCCCGGCAGGAGACGGCATGGTCCGCGGGAACCGCATTGTTAACATTAACGCCGACCCCCGCGGCTATCCAGGCCACCCGATCCGCCTCGCCCCGCAACTCGGTCAGAACTCCCGCGATCTTCCGCCCGCCGACATAAACGTCGTTCGGCCAGCGCACGGAAACGCGCGATCCCAGCAGCGCGGACAACGCCGAGGCGACGGCGAGCTGCACCGCCATCCCCGTGAGCGCGTAGCGCTGGATGGGCATGCCGCCCGGGAGCAGGAGCGAGAAGAACAAACCGCCGTCAGCCGATTCCCAGTGCCTGCCGGCCCTTCCGCGTCCCGCGCTTTGCCGCTCGGCCACGACGACGATGCCCGGTCCGGAACCCCGCTGCTCGGCAAGCTCCCGCGCGCGGTCCATCGTGCTCGAAGTCTCGGTCCAGTGCCGGAAACGTCCCTCCCGCGGGCCGAACTCCCAAGGAAACAGGAAATCATCGCCGGCCGCAGGATCCAGCCGGTAACCCTGCTCGTCGGCATCGATGGGATAGCCCGCCGTCCGGAGGCTCTCCGCCGCTTTCCATACGGCCACCCGCGACAGGCCGATGTCGCCGGCAAGAGTTTCCCCCGACACTCGTTCTCCTCCCAGGGCGCGCAAACGGGAGAGGAGGAGAGCCTTGGTGGATTGTTTGCCGATTGGTTCGTTAACCATGTATATTCTGTAGTTAACACAAGAAGGCCATCAAAGTCAATCGAGGAGAGATTCGCGCAAGGTATTATTCGATCGAAGCCTCGTCCTCATCCGAAACGAACTGCAGCGCCGGCAGGGATTTCGTCCGCATGGCATCCGCTTCGGCGAATTCGAAGAGTGCGCCGCGCAACAACGAGAACCCGAGGACGATTGCGAGCAGCAGCGGCAACCAGTCGCCGAGCAGGAAATAGGTAGTCTGTCGTTCGGAACGCTGGACGGAGACGAGGACGGGGAGGGTCGCTGCCTCGAAGAGGGGAAGATCGGCCGCGACGCGGCCTTCGGCATCCACGACGACCGTGTAGCCGCCGTTGGTCGAACGGACCAGGACGCGGCGGTTCTCGATCGCGCGGAAGCGTGCGGCCGCGAAGTGTTGCGTCTCGGATGAGGCCATGCGCGACCAGGAATCGTTGGTGATGTTGATCAGGATGTCCGCCCCGCCGCGGAAAAAATCCGCGCAGACATCGGGGAAGGCATCCTCGAAGCAGATTGGAACACCGAAGCGAAGGTCGCGCCCTGAAGGCGTCGGTACCGTCATAACCGTCGCTTCACTGCCCATGACCCAGCCTCCCTCCAGTCCGACGACGCGCTTCATGAAATCGCGCATCCACTGGTATTCCCAGAAGGGGATGGATTCGGCGAAGGGAACGGGATGGCGCTTTGCGTAGGAATACCTCAGCCCTCCATCCGGTCCGAGCAGGATGGCCGAGTTCGTCGCATCATATTTTTCCCAATCCAGGACCACGGGCGCGCCGGTCAGGAGGGGTACCCCGATCCTGGAAAGGAAGGGAACGAAGGGATCGGCTACGGGGTTCTTGCGGAAGAAGGGGAGGTAGTCCTCGTATGGCCTCCTCAAAACCGTCTCCGACCAAGCGACCAAGGCGGGCTGCGGGATGGCTTCGCCGCCTGCCAAGGCGGCGCCCCCCGTCCGCATCTTGCGTAAACCCTCCCTGGTCAGCTCTTGGCTTCGGGAAAGCGCCCTCATTTCGCCCCCGGACTCCCAGGAATCCGCGTTGTGCTGAACCAGCAGAAGGGGGACCTTGTCGACGACGGGCGTGGGGGAGGAAAGCCTGAAGACGCCGTAGGCGCCGAACCAGATCAAGATCGAAGCGAAAACTACGAAAGAGCGGAGCATGGGACGTGAAAACTTGCGAACGACTTCGGCCACCAGGGCGCTGGAAAGCGCGAGGAGGAAGGTCAGTCCGTAGATACCCGTAGAATCGGCGATCTGGGTGAGGATGGATACTTCGTTGACGGAATAAGCGACGAGTCCCCAGGGATAGCCCAGGAAACCTATCGATTTTTGCCATTCCCATACCGTCCAGGCGGCAGCCATCAGAAACGGTCTGAGCGCTTCGCTTGCGCCCGGCATGCGCGAGAAGCGCCTCAGGAAAACTCCCAGAAACGCGTACAGCAAGGAATAGGCGACCGTCGTGGCGCCGATGGTCCAGATCGCGAAGTCCTGGAAAAAGTAGAGCCAGTAACTTGAGGAGGCATGGGCGACCGCCCCGAAGACCGCGCCGGCGATGGCCGCATGCAAATCGGACTTGGTTCGGGCAAGGGCGGCGAATAAGGGGGACAGGCAGAAGAAGCCGAGCAGGGGGATCCCGAATAGGGCCGCTTCGTTCGGAAGGGAGAACGCGAGCAGAAGGGCCGAAACCGCGGAAGCGATTAAAATCATGAATCCCATTCTAGCAAATAACCCTGTCACCCTTCTACAGGCAGGCCTCGGTACAAGGATCAATGGGCAGCCCGAAACTGGGGGGGGGGAGGGAGGGACAGGTTTCCAAAAATAACTTCCAGGCTGACGGAATCGGGTGTACAGTATCAGCATTACGATAGGGAAGCACTCTTGAAAGGCTGGACTTTTTGAGAAAAGGAGTTGATTATGCGAACGTTTCTTATGATTGAAGCACCTTCCAAAACATTCGAACTTGAGATCAGGCTCGCCGACGGCAAACCGGTCATCGCAATCGATCTCGCAGATCTGCTGAACATCCTTGAAAGAAAACCGGCGAAACCCTCTACGGAGAAAAGCGCTCTTAGGGCCAATATTTCATCCAAGTCCACCAAATCGACAAAGAAGCGCATGCTGATGTAGATTCGGGAATCGATGCCGGGCCGAGGGAATGACCTGTGGTCTATTGTTTCATACCATCAAGATAATGCTTAAGGCTAATAAAGACCGCATGTACTACAAGTGAAGCGCAGATTGGGCAGACCCTTCGGCCAAAAATCGCAATGAACTACGGGTTATCTTTCTGGAGTTATAATGATTAAGCAAATACAGAAAATCGGCAGACTAAATAGCACATTTGTGACAACGCTTATCGTCTCGGTGATATCACAGGTTATTACATATTTGATCTATAAATTTACTGATGCGGAAATCCCGCTTTCAGGGCGCATTGCTTCTTTGGCATCGCCCATACTTATTACTCCATTTTTATCTTGGTGGTTCATTGGATTATTATTGAAAATAAGCGTACTTGAACAAGAAATGCGTTTATTAGCAACCTATGACCATCTGACGGGTGCATATAACAGGAATTCTTTCTTTTCCATTTCTGCGAGCATCCTGAATTTATTGAAGCGGGAAAAGTTGCCGCTTACGGCTTTATACATTGATATTGATCATTTTAAAAAGGTGAATGATACGTTTGGACACGATGTCGGCGATTTTGTTCTTAAGAATATCGGTAAATATGTTATAGAAAATATTCGCAAAAGTGACATCGTTGGTCGAATAGGCGGAGAAGAATTCGTTGTAGCCTTGCCAAAAACAGACATCGACGATGGAATCACTATTGCGGAAAAGTTGAGGAAAGGGATTTCCGAGTTTGAAATGATTCATGATGGTTGCGCAACGATCAAGATCTCCGTCAGCATTGGAATTTCCTGCAATTCAAATAATGAAAATATTGATATAGACGAATTATTGAAAAAAGCCGATTCAGCTTTATACCATGCAAAGAATAGCGGAAGAAACAGGATTTATGTAAATCAGGATAGTGCACAAATGAATAATAGAATAAAGGCATTGGCATAGTCATAAGTTTAATATTTCAAAATGGTATTACCGCAATAACTGGATATTAAGCATACATGAACCGCCGGATTAATAACGCTCAATCAGCACCCCTGCGATCCAGGCTTGAATGTCAGAGAATATTCCGTTCCGCCTTTGGTCCGTTTTTTATAGGAGGAGTAGGCATTCAACTGGGACGAAAGAGCGGAAACCAGCGTCAATCCCAGCTTGCCTTTGCTGGAGGGAAATGAACCGATACCGCATCCATTATCCGTTACGTGCAACACGTATTCGCCCTCTCCGTTTTCCCGCAAGACGAGGGAAATCCGCTTCTCCGGGTATTTTGTCCAGCCGTCATCATGGAAAGCATGAATGAAGGCATTCGAAAGAACCTCATTCGCTATAAGCGCGAAAGGTATGGCTTTTTCTATTGAGAGCCCTAAATCCGCAATTTCTGAGTCGAACCCGATCCGGGAATCCGGATCGAGATCGACCCGCAGAAGCGCGGATAGGTGATCCAAATAGTCGCGGAGCGCGATCGAATTGAGGGAATCCGAACAATACAATTCTTCATGGACGAAGGCCATGGCGATGACCCGGCGCCTGCTGTTCATGAAAGCTTCGGCGAGTGCTGCGTCTTCCGCCTCATCCGCCTGAAGGCTGAGCATGCTCGCCACCACCTGCAGATTGTTCTTCACCCGATGCCGGATTTCCTGGAACATGCTTTCACGCTCGTCCAGACTATGTTCCAGGGAGATTTTCCCCCTTTCAATTTCCTCATAAGATTTTTCCAGCGATTCGAAGGTTCGGTTAAGTACGGAGCCGAGCCGGCTCACCTCGTCGGTGCCGTCCACCGTTACCCGGCGGTCATGCCTGCCGGAAACGGCGACGCCCTCGAGCTCCTGGCTTATGCGCATCATGCGGCGGATGACGTATCTGTCCAGCAGTAAGAGTATCAATCCGGTTATAACGAAAATGATGAGGATTCCGATGGCGATGAAACCGATGAAGGCCTGCTTATCGAATAATATCGTCCGTGTCTCAGGGCGCACGCGGACGTTGATGTTCGAGGCGGGGGCATCGGATCCTAAAGATCCAACCGCTTCAAGCCCTCCCGTCCCGGAGACTACGACCCGCGCCATCCGCGAGGATTCGGTACCGTCCGATTCTTCCAGCGAAATTTCCGAGCCCAGAATAGACATCATGTCGGACAGCGTGCTCCGATCCGCACTCCTTGACATGACCAGGGTTCCCAAGGAGGGACCGGTATCATCGCTTCTCATGATCCTGTGGGCTGCGACGAGGAAGAACGCCCCGTCCTCCACCACGAAACCGGCGGACGCGCCGTCCCTGAAAGCTGCCGCACGCATCCCTGCAATGACCGTCGATTCGTTCAGGGAAGCTGGACCGGGCGGATACGCGAAAACCAGGTGATCGTCCGAATCGAAGATCGAGAAAGCGGACAGCTGAAGCGTCCGGAAGGTGTCATCCTGCAAATTCGCCGTCTCGAATTCAGAATCCCTGTGCTTCATGTACAGGAAGGTATCATCCCACACGCTCCAATCGGCGTTCACTATACGCAGATGGTCAAGTTCCTTGGCCAGGAGAGCTCTGGCATGGTTGAAAGTTTGCAGTACTTCCTTGCGGGCGATAAAATTCTCGGTCATGCGGTATGCGGCTTGGCTTAGCAGCAGAATCGAGGTGACCATTATCGCCATCCCGCCGAGGATGACGAGGAATACCTTTCGCTTAAAATTCACAAAAACGCTCCCTCACCGCTCAAAACAGATTTTATATGTCAAGTTTATTTCATTGGCAGGAAAGCATGCCAAGTTTACTCCATAAACTCCAGACTGTACAGCAATCTCCGGCCTCACCTTTGCAATGCGAATCGAGCTTTGCTGAAGCGGACGAAGGCGCGACCATCCCCGCGATTCGTTTAAAATCCCGAAAGACGAAAAGTGGTAACAACTCTTTATAGTAATTGGAATAAGATGATTTTCAAAATTTTCGCATGAAGCGATTTTCCTGGTAGTAAATTATTTCGATTGAATAATAACTATATTTAATTTATCATGGAGAGGAAAAAAGTAGCACCGGGGGCGTAGCGTATGAAGGATATCGGGCCGATCCATCGTGAGGAATACGAGACCGACTCCGATCGTACCGAAACCTTATATATTTCCGAAGCGCCCGGGCGTATACACCTGCTCGGAGAGCATGGGGATCCGAGCGGCGGATTGTTGCTTTCCGCCGGCATAGACCGCTCGGTCCGCGTCGCGATGACCGCCCGCAAGGACAGTTCGCTCCGTTTTTTCGCCGCCGACCTCGGCGAACGCAAGCGCACGACCCTGATCAACCTCAAATACAAGCGGGAAGATCGCTGGGCCAACTTCATCAAGCTTGCCGTGCATGGTTTCGCAGAACGCGATTATCCGATCAAGGGACTCAACTTCACGCTCTCCGGCGACATCCCCCAGCAGGTCGGACTCGCTTCTTCTTCGGCCATCGAGGTGGCGGCCGCCGTCGTCCTCCGCGCCCATTTCGCCCCCGAAATGGACGATTCCGAACTAATAGAAGTCCTCTCCGAAGCCTCCGTCGGCTTTTTCGGCCGCGCGCGTGGTTCCGTCGACCATCTGGTCCTTCTCTCGGCCCTTAAAGACCGTTTTCTCGTCGTGGATGCCCGAGACCTGTCCGTGAGGCCCGTGGAGCTCCCTTTCGCCGGTTACCGCATCATCCTTACCGATTCCCGCGTCCCGCGCTTCGGAGTGGACGGAGAGCTCAAGCAACGCAGGGCTGACATCAAGAGGGGCTTGGAGCTTCTTTCCCGCAAGCAGGACGGCGCGAGCCTG
>Ga0154389_1226_pt10 | contig 9215 bp, 9 predicted proteins | sample RifGroB1_FD_105632 | JGI IMG/M metagenome (GOLD analysis project Ga0154389, IMG submission 105632) | Treponema sp. GWB1_62_6 | reverse complement strand
CGCCAAAATCGAAACGGTTATTTTTTTCATCGCTACTCCAAAGAGATGAATTTCACTTCAACCCTTCGATTCTTGGAAGGTTCGTTGACGTCGACCGGATTGTCCCAGCCCTTCCCCTCGGTGACGATCCGCTGCGGATCGATACTGTATTCCTCGACCAGAACCTTCTTGATGAACTCGGCACGCTTTTTCGATATCAGCTTCGCTTGGGCGCCGGCCTCGATGTAAGCCTGATTGCCCTGCGCCTTGAAATCGGCGACCTTCGTGGTATCCAGATGCCCGACCAGCTTGACGATCGTGGTGGCCAGGAACTTGGTTTGTTCGGATACCTTATTCAACAGGACAAGATTTTCCATGATCTCGGGGGACTTGGAGTTCAGCTCGAAATCCAGTTTTTGGGCTTCGAAGAATAATTGCACGTCATTGGTCAGGACGACCCGCTGCGTTTCAAGGTCGGAAATATCGAACGACGCCTTTTTGTTGAACGAATCGGCTATCACGTTCTTCTGACCCGAGAACTGTCCTTTCTTGTCGATAGCCTGGATGATCTTGCCGTTCAGAACGCTCTCCGCGTCGTATGACGCCGAAGCGGGAAGCGATCCTAGCTGTTTATAATATTCCTGCGCGAGCACGAATATCTTGTACGCTCCGATAGGATTGGCGTCGTCGAAGAACATTTTGCTTTCGGGGAAATTCGCGATATGGACGTCATCCAGCATCGTTTTGGCTTCACCGGCTCCGGACAGCTTATAGAAGGCGGACATATCGTTGTAGGTGGAAGTTCCGATCATTTGGGAACCTTCGACCATGGCTTCGACGAATGCCACCATCATCTCGGGCTTGTCCTGGAATAGATCGTTCCTCACGATGTAGGTATCCGCGATAAGCTGGTTCGCGTCCTTCGACGAAATAAGCAATCTCGTTTCAGGAATATAATTGGGGGAAGCGGAATTGATGACTTCGTTGATGTACGGAGTCCAGGACACCCAGGCTACGATTCGATCGTCCTTCTTGAATAGCTCAAGAGCCTTATCGCCGTCGTCGATCCAGACGACCCGAACGTCCTGGCCGGTCATTCCGTTCTGCGACAGGTACCAAAGCAGCAGGAAGCTGTACGGAGTATTGCTGGAAGTGAGGACGATGCTATTCTTCAATTCCGACGGAAGCTTGATCGTGTTCTTGACGATGATCCCGTCGCCTCCGGATGACCAATCGAACAGCCCCAAGACTTTCGGCGCGATACGCTTATCGGATTTCAGCGCGTCATACAGAAGGGGCAAGCTGTCCATCGGCGCCCAAATGATCGGGAACCTTCCCGCCGCGTAGCCTTGAAGCTGCGCCGAGGCGCTCTCTTCGTTCACTAGCTCCACCGCGAATTTGCCCTTCTTGTAGAATAGGGAATTCTTGTTGGGCGCCGAACCGCCGTTGGCCGCGAACAGCGCCGCGTACCCGCCCCAGGTATCCAGCGGAATCTTGATCAACGGAACCGGACCATCGCCCAGATCGACCGACGAAAGCTGGTATCCGCCGACTCCGATGACCGTCAGGGGTTCGACCTTCGCGAAAGTGAGATCTCCTGCCGCACCCTTGGAGGCGGCGGAACCGGACTTTCCGGTGAAGGTTTTATAAGCGACGCCGACGCCGATCGCGACAGCCAGAATCAAAACGCCCAAAAATATCCTTTTCATTGGTTTCCGCCTGATCAGCCGCGAACGGCCATGAGCTTGGTTTTAAGATCGGACTCGATTTGACGAAGTTCGGTCTCGGCTTGAGCCCTCTTGGCCTTGCCGTCTTCCTGGATCCGGATGGTCTCCTCTATCGTCGATATCAAATCCTCGTTAACTTTCTTCAGCGTTTCGATCTCCACTATGCCTCTTTCCATCTCGGTCGCCACGGCCACGGAGCCCGACCTGAGCATTTCGGAATTCTTCGTCAGCAGTTCGTTCGTCGCGTCGGTGACGGCCTTCTGGACGGAAAGGGCTTTCTTCTGCCTGAGCAGGCTGATCGCGATCACGATCTGGCTCTTCCAGAGCGGGATGGTCGTCAGGATCGAGCTCTGGATTTTTTCGACAAGGGCCTGGTCGTTGTTCTGGATGAGGCGCACCTGGGGAGCGGTCTGGATCGCGATCATCCGGGAAAGCTTCAGATCGTGTATCTTCTTCTCGAAGCGGTTGAGGAACTGGTTGAAGTCGGCGAGCTTCTGCGCGTCGGCCGGATCGTTGGAGGCCTTGGCGCCCGCTTCCAGCTCGGGAACCTTCCCGGCACGCAGTTCGTCGAGCCTCATCTGCCCGGCGGCGATGAACATATCCAATTCCTTCAGATATTCGAAATTCTTCTCGTACAGTTGATCGAGCATGGTGATGTCCCGAAGCAGCGTCATGCGGGCGTCGCTCAGCTGATCGACGATCTTCTGGATCTGGGACTCCAGTTTTTGGTACCTCGCCATGAAGCGCTGAACGCCGTTGAGCAGATCGGCCAGCCAATTCCGCTTTTCCGTAGAGAGAGTGCCGACGTTCACGTCCTTGATCTTGAACATCAAGTCGGTCAGGCTCTCGCCGACGTAACCGGTATCGTGCGACCTGATCTGGCCGAGCATGGTTTCGGCGAAGCCGGATAGCTTGGCCTGCGCGCCGACGCCGTATTGGATGATCGCCTGCGAGTCGTCGATGGGGATACCCTTCGCGATCTCCTTCACCTTCGTCATATCCACGGCGCTGAATTTCGTCATTCCCGTCGTTTCCAGCTGCGCGTCTGCCATGCTGACTCCTTCGCCTATTCTCCCAGGCCTTCCATCTTGATCGTTTTCTCCAGAAGGGATAGTTCCGTGTCCAAATCCATGACGTCGTTCGAAAGCAATCTGGTCAACTGTTTTTCGAAAGCCGCCCTGATCGTATCCAGCATCGATTCCGTTCTCTCAAGGGAGAGGCGGATGCCCGCGTCATTCACGTTCTGCGAGGAAAGCTGCACATACTTTTTCAGGATATTTGAGGTCGCGTCGAGGTAGTAGGTAAGGAATTGCCGCGCTTCTTTGAGATCGCCTGGATCGCGCTTGATTTCCGCGAGGATCTTTTCCACGATAACGCATATCGCGTCGACCTTGGCGATGGTCGTCCGATCGCCGACCAGCTTCCGGAACTTCTCGATTTCCGTCAGTTTCGCTTTCCCTTCCTGAAGGGAGGCCGCCAGACTATTCTCCTGTTCAACGATTCCGGGCTTCTTCAGCCGGAACAGAAACAAGCCGGAAACGAAAAACAGGGCGCATATCACGAGCGAGAACGCGAAACCGATATCGACGAATACGTACGAAACCAGAAAGGAACCCGCGGCCAAAGCCCCGGAGAGGAACCAATCTGCGGAGGCGCTTTTCGATTTCGACCTATTTTCCATCCGCGATCAACCTTTCCGTAAGTTTCATTCGTCCGTTCGCTTGTCAATTATACTCATTGGCAGCGACTACATCCAATATATTCAATAAATACGCATATCACTATATATATTCCATAATATATACCCCTGCAGATTGCCACAGCTATATTCCCGGATGGCTCTCGGCTATGGCCGAGTAACCGCCCGCATCGAAGTCGGCCGCGAGCACGCCCCGGAGCCTTCCCCCGGAATCCATCAGCGGGACCGATGCGGTGATGCACAGGGAACCGCTCGCGCTGGAAAGGTAGGCCGGCGAATGGTAGGAAGCCTTCGATTCCGCCGGCGCTCGAAAATATTCCTTGGCCGATCTATCGGCGCCATAACCGCTGGAGGCTATCTTTCCGGCGAAGGCGGGATGAACGACGTTGGAAGAGACTTGTCGCCCATCCGGGTCCATTACGTAAAGCAGCGCGAAAGCGTCGGAGCGGGTAAACACCGATCGAAGGGCGGCGTCCAAAACTTCGCGCGAACGGATATCCACGGCGGAAAGGGAAACCGCCAATTTTTCGGCCTCCGCCAACGCTTGGTCGTGATGTTTCGTGCGTTCCCCGGATATGGACGAAAGCGTCCGCTCGGTGGACGAACGCAGTGCCGAAGCCAGAGCGGCCGCCGCGTTGCCCCTTTCGATGATGGAGAGCGCCTCCGCGGAAATGCCGCGAACCTGGGATTCGATTTCCCGTTCAGCCTCAAGCCGTTCGCGCGCGACGTTCCTGAAGCCGCCCACGAGATCCCGCGCGTGCGCGGACGCTTCCACTATCGAAGAGAATTCAACGGTGAACGATCTGGACGCTTCGGCCGCGGACCGGGAAGATGACTCGGCAGAACCTACGGCTGCCCGGACGCCGCCGAGTTTCGCTCCCGCGTCCGTCACGCTTTTGCCGATCAGGTCGGACAACTCTCCCGAACGATCGGCCAATTTGCGCACTTCCCGGGCGATAACCGCGAATCCGCGCCCGCGGTCCCCCGCGCGCGCCGCTTCTATCGCCGTGTTTATGGATATTACCGCCAGGTCCTCGGACGTTTCTTTTATCGCCGCTGCCGTCTTGACTATCTCGGCTATGGTTTCAGCGAGCCCCCTGAGGAATCCGCCGGAAGTGGAGACTTGTCCGGCCATCACGCCAACGTCGGAAGCGAGCGTCTCCACGTGGCCCATCCCGCGCTGCGCCGCGGCGGCTACTGAATCTATGGAATCGGCGACGCTTCCCGCGTCGGAGGCGAATCGGCTCAAAGCCGTGACCCCGCGGACGATGTTTTCCTGGATGCCTTCCAACCGATCCTCTTGCGAGGCGACAGCCGTCTTGAGGGCATCAACGCCCTCTTCAAGAGCTTGTACGGTCTTCGCGTTCTCCGCCGCCGCGCGCATAACCGCTTCGGTTACCGAATCCCCCATGCCGCTTCCTCCCGTGCGGACGCATTATAGGGAAAGCTCGGACACGGGACAACCGACGCTGAATATTTGTCGCAGGCTTCGCCCGCCGTGTATTCCCGGCTTTTTGGTTTTCCTGCCGAACGCTCATGCCTCAAAAGGCCTTTGGTGCTCGTCGGAGGATGCGGAGCGGCATCTCCGGATGCGGTGGCGTTTGGATTTGACAGATCCATGAAGCGGTGCAATAATGAGCCAACTTGTCAGACGACCATCAAGTTACCGAGTAGGGGAGAGTCAATGGCCAACGTTGCGGAAAGGGTTGCCTTGCACCGGGCTTTCTGGAATGGGGAGAAACAGGCTCATCCGATTGCGGCGCTTAGGGTCGCTCCTGATTTCTTCTTCAGCAGGCATTTCCGGGCCGCGGAAAAGCTTCTGGTTCCGGATACCTGCATCACGGCCGATATGCTGGAAGTCGATCGTTTCATGAACGACTACGAAAGGATGTTCCGGGACAGCGAACTTGCGGGCCAGGATGCTTTCTGGACCGCCGAACCTTACACCGGCATCCCCTGGATGGAGGCGATACTCGGTTGCAGAGTGTGCGCGGGAGACTCGAGTTTCACAAGCGAGCGTTGGTTGAATTTCCCCGGTGACCTGGACAAGGTCCGCGTCGATCCCGAGAATCCATGGTTCCGTAAGTATCTGGAATTCACGACCGCGTTGGTCGATCTTTCAAAAGGCCGGTTTCCCGTCGGAATGCCCATCATGCGCGGACCTTCGGATGTGGCCGGCGCGCTCATGGGCCAGACGGAAATGGTCTTTGCGCTCAACGATGAACCTGAAAGGATGAAGGAATTCTTCATGCGGATCGCTGAAGCGTTCCGCTTCGTGATCGACGCGCAGAATGCGCTTATTCCCCCGTTCCAGGGCGGAACCGCGCTCGGCTTTTACCACGTATACTGCCCGGGGCCGAGCATCTGGTACCAGGAAGACCTTTCGGCGTTGATGTCGCCCGCGATGTACTCGGAGTTCCTGAAAGAAGCCGAACAATGCATCTGCCAGGGGAAGAGCTATACCGCAATCCACCTCCATCCTTCTTCCTTCTTCATTCTGGATGCGCTCCTGGCCAAGGACGAGCTCAAGGCGATCGAGGTGAACAAGGACGTCGGCGGCCCTTGCATGGTAAAAATGATTCCGTATCTGCAGAAGATTCAGAAGAAGAAACGCCTGATCATATGGGGCGATCTGGATGAGCCGGATATCCGGCTGATCAAAAAGAACCTTTCCAGTGATGGACTGTTTCTCCACATCATCGCTCCGACGGTCCATGAAGCGAAGCGCTTGGGCGCCATCGTTCGGGAGGTAGATTAAAAAGGGGTCGCATTCAAGACGCCGAGACTTGATGAACTTCGTCTGAGACGTCGCTATCGGTGCGACGGAAATAATAAGGGAGGCAAAGATGAAGAGAGCGCTGATCGTTATTCTGTCCCTTTCAATGTCGGCGGGTTCTGTATTCGCTGCTGGCGAGGCTGAGAAGGGAGTGGCGACTCCTGCGGCAAAGACCTACAAGATAGGCGCGTATTTCGGCATAACCGGCGGAAACGCGGCCTATGGTATTGAAGCCCGGAACGGCGTAGTGCTCGGTATCGAGCATGTGAACGCCAATGGCGGATTCAATGGAGTCCCGGTGGAACTGATCGTATATGATACCCAGTGCTCTCCGGAGGAAGCCGTCAAGCTTGCGAACAAGCTCATTTCGCAGGACAAGGTCGACTCGGCAATCGGTTCGATGAACTCAGGCGAAGTGCTCGCCGCCGCTCCGTTCTTCAATAACGCCGGCATCTATCACTTCGGTTGCGGCACGGCTCCTTCCTGGATGGCGCAGGACTGGCCTTTCGTCTTCCGCGCCGCGATGAACAACAACAACGCGGTCCCTATCGCTTCCAAGCTCGTCACTGAAATCGGATATAAGTCGATCGCGATTTTCCATGGACAAGAAGACGCCGCCCTCTCCACCGCAAAAAAATTCCAGGAGGAGCTGGAAAAGATCGGCGTCAAGATCGTCGCCAAGGAAAGCTATGACGTAGGCGATACCGACTACTCCGCGCAAATCCAGAAGATGCTGGCAGCCAAGCCCGACGGCATCCTCATTTCGGTCATCGGCGAAACCGGGGGGCCTCTCGTCAAGCAAATCCGACAGGCCGGATACGACGGTATCATATTCAACAAAGAATCCTTCATGGATTCCCAGATTGATGTCGCGGGGGCCGAAGCTTCCAATTATATCGCATTCGCCAATCCCTACGTGACCTACAAGACACCCGAAGACTGCGATATTCCCTACATGGCAGATTACCTGAAAAGATACAAAGCGAAATATGGCAATATGGTGAAGACCGACTCCGCGTATCGAGGATGGGACACCGTCATGGCAATGTGGGAAGCTTCCAAGCTGGCAAAATCCAATGATTCGAAGGCTCTTGCCGCGGCGACCCACAAAGTCATTGCTGCCGGCCTGGGCGGCACCATGGATTTCACCAAGGGAAACAGGGAAGCATACAACACTTTCAACGCGTTCATCCTGGTTAACGGAAAGAACGTCCTTTGGAGCGATTGGCTCAAAAAAGGCGGATATGACTCATATAAGAAAATAACCGCCAACGCACAGTAAAAGCGGTTCGAACAGCATCAAGGCGCGGGTTGGAACGCTTCGTTCGACCCGTGCTTTGATCGCGGATACGATCGTGACTAATTGGCCGTTGGCGATTTTCGTTTTGGGCATAAACGGAAATTCCTGAAAGGGAGACCCGATCATGTTATTGAACCTTATCATCGCCGGGCTTGTTCTTGGCAGTATCTACGGATTGATAGCTCTGGGATATAGCCTGATATACAAAGCCTCCGGGCTCATGAGCTTCGTGCAGGGTGATATAATGACTGTCGGGGCGTATTTGGGACTTACTTTCTACCACATACTTAAATTGCCGTTCGCCGTTTCATTCTTGCTTTCCATCCTGTGCGCCTTTTTCTTGGGCATGTTACTTGAGAAGGGCGTCATCAGGAAACTCCTGAACAAGAATGTCATGCCCATATATGTCGTTCTGGCTACAATCGCTATATCGTATATTATCCAGAATGCGCTCATGTTGGGCTACGGTTCCATTACCCTGTTTTATCCCTCCGTATTCAACGTGACGAGCGTGAAGGTCTGGGCCGCGAATATTCAACCGGAAGCCCTACTTTGTCTGGGAACTTCCCTCGTCGCCATGGTGCTGCTCCACTTCTTCATGACGAAGACGAAACTCGGTACAGCCATGCGCGCAGCCGCCATGGACTCGGTAGCGGCCGAATCCTGCGGCATCAACGTATCCCTGAGCACCGGAATTACTTGGGGCCTTTCGGCAGGACTCGCCGCGATAGCGGGAATGCTGCTCGGTCCGATGTACGGCGTTTTTCCCATACTGGGCGCGACCATCGGCAGGAAGGGATTTTCCGGCGCCGTAGTGGGCGGTTACGGCAACATGTACGGTTCCATCCTGGGTGGGATACTGCTGGGGCTGCTGGAAACCCTGGTCGCGGGCTATGTATCCTCCGTATACAAGAATCTTTTCGCGTACATTATCCTTCTTATCTTCCTGTTCTTGAAACCCACGGGCATTTTCAATGAGCGCGCCATCCAGGATGTTTGAAACGCCCGGAATTCCGCGTTAATTGAATAGGAGGGAAACGACCGATGGACTTGCCGAATAGACCGAAGAAGAACAGGACATTGTTGAATATATCGTTTGCCGCAGTCGCCTTGCTCATTCCCCTTCTGGCTGGAGGACAGGAATATACGCTGTTACTTTTCTGCATAATCGAAGTTTACATCATTGCCGTATCGGGTCTTGATATCGTATTCGGGTACTGCGGACAGATTTCGCTCGGACATGCGGCTTTCTACGCAATCGGCGCGTATGGGACCGCGATCCTGCACAACACCTTCGGCTTGCCCATCCTGCTCACCATGATCCTTTCCGCCAGCCTTGCGGCGCTCATCGGGGCCCTGCTTGCGTATCCGGCATCCAAATTGGTCTTCCACTTCCTTTCGCTATCGACGATCGCATTCGGAGAAATCGTATACCAGTTCCTGATACATTCTCCCGGAGGAATAACCAAGAATTTCAACGGATTATTCACCCAACGATTCTCCATCTTCGGCTATGTTTTCAGAACCAATGCAGCTTGGTATTATTTTGGCCTAATCTGCGTAGCCGTATTCCTCGGAGCCAAATATTACCTGGTGAATTCCAAGACAGGACGCGCCTTCACCGCCATCCGGGAAAATACCCACGCAGCCAACGGTATGGGCATCAACGTAAGAAAATACAAGGTTATGGCCTTCGCGACCAGCGCCTTTTATACGGCGTTCGCCGGAGCGATG
>Ga0154389_1205_pt2 | contig 9524 bp, 6 predicted proteins | sample RifGroB1_FD_105632 | JGI IMG/M metagenome (GOLD analysis project Ga0154389, IMG submission 105632) | Treponema sp. GWB1_62_6 | reverse complement strand
AAGGCGCCCGCGCCGAAACCAGCCGAAGAAAGGGATCATCTTCCCCGCGGCTCAGTCTCGTAGGTCCCCTCGATGTTCTCGAGGGATACTCAGGACCCCCAAACGTATTTCGCGCATATATGGTGCCGTTCGGAAATATTGAAACAGAAGCAAGACCTGTTCCGTCAAAAATGAAAAGTATATTCTCTTCTCCCGGTGAGGGGTGGGCTTGCATCGATGGGGATGGCTCTCCAACTCCTCTTGAAGGATGGCTGACGACCAAGGATGAAATCACCGAGGTTAAAGTACGATATGCATCCATGAATTCGATGTACATCGAACCGAATTCCGATCAAGACCGACAAAAATTCCAAGCAGTTGTTTTTTTGCGGAAAATCCGTCATCAAGCGTTCGGAGCAAGCCGATTCCCTCCGTTTAGCGCCATCAAAAAAAACAACCGGTTGGGCAAAACCACCTCGGTGCAAAATCATCTTTTCGATCAAGCAACTGAATGCCGCCCGGACAGGTGAGAGGAGTAACCATGTCCGCGCCCCCGCGGCATGCTGTTTTTTCCAATTCGGCCCGGCGAAATGTCCGTCGAGGTCCGTATTGGCCAGGCGGATGCTGGAGTTCATCTGGGTGAAGACGCCCAGGCCGGTCACGTCCCTCCCCCGGCTTCTTGGTATTCACATCGTCGGCGAAAACCGCGGGGTTGTTGATGTCGCGGATCAGGTCGGGTTTCGTACGGTCGATCGCCGCCTGGATGCCGGGAATGGGGGGACGGTCGGTCCGCGCTGATCGATCCCCCTGCCGGCCGGCATTCTTGTCAAGATGCTTCCAGAACGCAGCGATCGAGCAGGACAAGCAATTCAGCGGTATTCCAGGGCTTCATGATGACGCCTTCAAGCTTCACTTGTTTCTTGAGTTCTTCCACGATGGAAGCGTCGGCTTGACCGGTGATCATGATCAGCTTGATTCCCGGGTGCTTCGAATGGACTTTCCTCAGAAGTTCATCGCCTTTGATCACCGGCATGAGCCAATCGGTGATCACGATGATGACCTCGATTCCTTCCGAAACGAAGTCGTCGATCAGGCCGATGGCGGATCCCGCATCCATCACGGTCTCATAGCGGAAACGGCTCCCGAAATGCGCCTTGATGAGTTGCTTGAGGGAAAGAAGGATTATCGCCTCGTCGTCCACAATCACTATCGCGCTATTCGTCATTTGTTCTTTCCTCGCTCGTCTTCGGCAGCAGTATGGTGAACGTGGTCATGCCTGGTCCGCTTTCCAAAACGAGCGTTCCCTCATGCTCTTCGATTATCCCCTTCGATATGGACAACCCGAGTCCTGTACCCTGGCCCGGCTGCTTCGTCGTGAAGAAGGGGGTGAATAGCTTGCTCCTGTGAGCCTCCGGTATTCCCGGACCGGAGTCGGAGATCGATACTCCGATATGCGACTCCCGATCGAACACGCGTATCCCGAGAAGGCCCCGGTAATTCATAGCCTGTATCGCATTATTTATCAAGTTTACCCACACTTGGTTCAGTCTGTCGCGGTGGCACCGAAGGCGGGGGACCTCTTCATACTCCTTCCGTATCTCGATGCCTTGCTTGAGCTTGTTGTAGTATAGCGTGAGGATTACGTCGATCTCGCCGCGGATATCAACAACTGTCGTTTCGCCGGCGATGTCGAGGCGCATGTAGGTCTTAAGCGCCTGTATGACCTTCGAAGCCTTTTCCGATGCCGTTTCGATTATCTTGCTCGATCGGATGAGCCAGGAGATCTCGTTGGCGACGCGTACCAAATCGGCGGCACGCGGCGAGACGATTTCGCGTGAGTATACGGCCGGGTCACCGGAGAAACCGATCTCCAGGAGGTCGTCGGCCATGCAGAAGGGATCTTCGACGCCGAGGGCCTGTAGCTTTGCCATCAACCGGCTGTTCGCCCCGCGATCGCCGAGAATAGCATCCGGGGATCTCGCCGGATCGGCGGCCATCCCGTACAGAGTCATGAAAAAGGCGAGTTCCCGTTCCGAAAGGGCCGCGAGCAAGGCCGGGAGCTTCCGGAGCGTCCTATCGAGCGCTTCGATGAAATTCTGGTTCGACGAAGTGATGGCCCCCAGCGGAGTATTCAGCTCGTGGGCTATTCCCGCGACCAGCTGGCCGAGCACCGCCATCTTCTCGGATTCGACGAGCTGGTCCCGGGTCGCCTGCAAGTCCCGAATCGTTCCGCCCAGCTCGTCGTTCGATTTTTCCAGCTCGAGGGTCCTCTCGCGGATCGTCATCTCGAGCCCTTCGTTCAGCCGCTTGATCTCCGTTTCCGCCCCGATCCTTTCCGCGATTTCGCGCTTCAGCTCGTCAAGGGTATCCTTCAGCCAGGCGGACATGGTGTTGAAGCCTTCGGCGAGTGCGCCGATCTCATCCTTCGATCGTACGACGATAGCGTTGCCGGTATCCCCCTCGATGATCCGCCTCGTCCCTTCCAATATCGTGATCACAGGACGCGTGATGCTCCTGGCCGAAAAGTACGCGAGTATCGTCGAGAACATGAGGGCAATAATCGCGACGTAGACGAAGGCCGCGATCGCCTGATTCCGGACCCGATAAAAATCCTTCTCTGAAATGCCGAGAGCGAGGCTTCCGATGGGCTCATCTGCCGCACCCTCGAGCCGCGAAAAGAGGAAGACGTACGCGTCGGATCCGATCGATATCCGGTAATAGCGGGAATCCTCGATCCGGTCGAATGCCGCCCCGGCGTCAAGGAACCGTACCGTCGTGCCATCGAGTTCTCCCGATTCGGAGAAGATCAGCGGCCGGACGGCGCTGCTGACGAGGACCGGCGCCTCCACGCTCCGGCATATTTCATCGAAGAGCGCGTCCCGGCTGCCGTCCGCGGTCTGGGCGAGCGCCTCCCCGGCCAGCGCGAAGCCCAGCAGGTCTCCGCTGAAGTCCCGAATAGGAGCGATCGAAGCGATATATATATCGTCGCTCCTGATCTCGACCCCCAGCGCCCGAAAGTCGATCGGACTCCGGTAGCCAGCGTTCGCGGCGAATGTCGAAGCGGCATCGGAGGCGGCCCGCGAGAGCGTTTCTCCGTCCACCGCCGGCACCGCCGAGGCCGCCGCTCCATCCACGTATGCGTCGGTCAGAACGCTCCCGTCCGGCTTGAGGATAACGGCGAAGCTCAGGTCGTTGGCTATGACCACTTTATCCATGTAGGTCGAAATCGACTGCTGAAGAAGGAGCTGGAGGTTCACGATCACGAGATTCTCGCCGGCGATGGAGCGGGCGATCTTCTCCAGTTCGTTTTCCCTCTTCCCGAAGATGAGCTCAGCCTTCGTCAACTTGTCGCGCAGCCGCTCCTGCATATTCTCTACGGAAAAGCGCGACAAGAATTGCACGGAAAAGATGCCCGCGAGCGCCATCGGAATGGTGGAGACAATGATGAAAAGGGCCAGGACCTTATTTATTAAGGAGGGTTTGGCTTTCCGGCCCTTGATTTCCGCGCTCAAACGCTCCCCCTCCCCGCCGAAAAACCCATTCGGCAGTCTCCGTATCAAATGCAAGTGTAATGCATTGGATGCGTGGAAATATAGACTGAATTCGTCTGCCGTTTTTCCCGGGTGCTGCGTTTACGTCCGGGAACGCCGTTTTAGCACATGGCATAATATTGTCGGTTGCCTCGGGATACCAGGCAAATCCGATGTGAGGTCAACATGGAGACCGTCAACATTAACCGGTGTTCTCCGGTAAATCGAACTTCCTGTGTGCGCTGGCGAACAGACGCCGAAAAAGCCCCCATTTAATATATCCGTATGAGGAGGGAGCGTCGCCGGTATAATCCGGCGGCGATCTTCAAAATCAACCGATCAGTTACGGAGGTATTTGTTTGAAAAAGTACATGAAATATTTTTCTGCGTTCATATTGGCAGGCGCTTTGCTTTCCGCCTGCAACAGTCCTGTCGGGAAATCGGACACCACCGCGCCTTCCGTTAGTTCGACCGGTCCGGTGAACCTTTCCACCGGAGTGGCCACCAACAGCAATCTCACCATCACCTTCAACGAAGAAATGGACGCCTCGACGATTAACGCCGGGACTTTCACCCTCAAGCAGGGATCGACCGCTATCGCGGGCGCCGTGACCTACGCCGGGACTACCGCAAACTTCAATCCCACCGTTGATCTTGCGAGCAGCACCGTCTATACGGCGGCGATCGGGATCGGAGCACTGGATCTGGCTGGCAATGCCCTGACTGCCGCCACGACCTGGAGCATCACCACCGCCGTGGCGCCGGATACCACTGCGCCCAGCATCAATTCCAGCATTCCATTGAATCTCGCTTCAAACATCGCGACCAACGGAAACATCACCGCCACCTTCAGCGAAGTGATGGATTCCGCTACGCTGACGAGCACGACCTTCACCCTCAAGCAGGGATCGATCGCTATCGCGGGCGCCGTGACCTACATCGGCTCTACCGCTAGCTTCAACCCCGCCGTCGATCTTGCGAGCAGCACCGTCTATACGGCATCGATCGGTACCGGAGCAGAAGATCTGGCCGGCAATGCCCTGGCTGCCGCCAATACCTGGACCTTCACCACCGCCGCGGCGCCGGATACCACCGCGCCCACCGTCGCTTCCAACGTTCCGCTTGATCTGGCATCCGACATCGCGATCAACGCCAACATCACTGCTTCCTTCAGCGAAGCGATGGATTCCGCAACGCTGACTGGCACGACCTTCACCCTCAAGCAGGGATTGAATTCCGTGGCGGGCGCCGTGAGCTACCTGGGCACGACCGCGAGCTTCGATCCCTCCGCCAATCTCGCGTACGGCACGGTCTATACGGCATCGATCGGAACCGGAGCCGAAGATCTGGCCGGCAATGCGCTGACCGCCGCCAAGACCTGGAGCTTCACCACCAGCCCCGCAAGTACCCTTGCGCCGGTCGACCTGGGAAGCGCCGGAAATTTCGTCATCCTGTCGAAATCGGGTATCGATACCGCTTCGGCGACAACTGCGATTACCGGAGACATCGGCGTGAGCCCCGCCGCCGCAACCTACATCACGGGATTCTCCCTGGCCATGGACGCGACGAACACGTTCTCCATTTCTCCTCTGGTGACCCAGAAAGTATATGCGGCCGATTACACGCCGCCGACTCCGAGCTACATGACCACCGCGGTGGGCGATATGGAAACCGCCTACACCAACGCCGCGGGCCGGCCTGATCCCGATTTCACCGAACTCGGCGCCGGCGATATCAGCGGGATGACGCTCGTTCCCGGACTGTACAAATGGGGAACGGCGCTCCTGATCACATCCGATATCACACTTTCAGGCGGCCCGACCGATATCTGGATTTTCCAGATCGCCGAAGGCCTCACATTCGCGAACGGCGTGAATGTCGTTTTGGCCGGAGGGGCGGTACCCGAAAACATCTTCTGGCAGACCTTCGGCGCGGTGTCCTTGGGTACGACCGTACATGCGGAGGGAATCATCCTGAGCTATTCGGAAATCGCCCTTGCGACCGGAGCGACCATCAACGGCCGGCTCTATTCGCAGACCGCGGTCACCTTGGACGCCAATGCGGTGACGCAGCCAGCCCAATAATTCCGGACCCGTTGGCTCTATCGGCAACAATATAAAATGGACCGAATCGATACGTGGACAAGGCATCGGTTCAAATCCGATGCCTTGTCCCTTTCATTTCGCAGCCGGATCGCGATAGGGACTTGCGCGCATATACGAGGAACGGAATAGCACCTATCATGGGGAATAAAGTATTCTGAGAGGTAGCCGATGGCAAGAAAACAGTCCGATACGGCTTCCTACAAGATCGCCGCTTCCATCGCGGCGACCGCCTTGTTGGTCGCGATCGGAATCATTTCATCCTTCCGGTCTTTCAGGCAAATCACGGAAGCGGGCGAAGTGAGGAAGGCATCCCTGGCCGTATTGAAGCGGGCGAATGAATTCCTGTCCGCATTGAACGAAGCTGAAACCAGCTTCCGCGGCTTCCTGATCACGGATGACGACAGATTTCTTGAACCCTATTTGGCGGTCCGCGACGATTTCGGAAAACGTCTGGAAGAATTGCACCGTCTTGCCCGTTCAAACGATAGCCGCGGGTATCTCGACAAGCTTGATCCGCTGATCGCCATTAAATTGAGCTATCTTGCGAGGACCATCGATCTCCGACGCACCGGTGCCCTTACTTCGGTCATCGCGGAAGTGCGGGGCGATGAAGGCAAAGTCCTGATGGATTCCATCCGTGCCGGCATGCACGGCTTCATCAATATCGAAGACGAACTGCTGATCAGATATGAGGCGGATTTCCAGGCAAAGATGCGCCGGCTCAGCATGATGATCTCCGCCACAAGTCTTTTCACCCTCCTGTTCGCTTTCCTTTTCGCGTTCCTGCTATATAAAGAGACGAAATTGCGTCTCAAGAACTCCATATACCACGAAACGAAAGAGTTGCTGGAAATACAGGAGGGGACGAACCGGAAATTGCGTGAGGCCAACGCCACCCTGCAGGAAAGCGAAGAGAAACTATCCGTTACGTTCAATTCCATCGGAGACGCAGTGCTGACCACCGACGCGTCCGGGCGGGTGACCGGCTTGAATCCCATCGCCGAGCAGCTGACCGGCTGGCAGTACGCGGAGGCACGAGGTCGATCGGTGGATGAGATTTTCCGCATCATCAACCAGGAAACCCGTCAACCCGCCGCCATTCCGATTATGGAAACCCTGGCGAAAGGGACGACGCAGGGTTTGGCCAACCATACGGTGCTGATTTCCCGCGACGGCAGCGAGTGCGCGATCGCCGACAGTTGCGCGCCGATCCGGAACCGCGACGGAGAGGTGTCCGGCGCCGTCCTGGTGTTCCGCAACGTATCCAAGGAGTACGCCGCCCAGCAAGCCTTGCGCGACAGCACAGCGCTCGTCCACACGATCCTCAATACCGTCGTCGACAGCATCATCACCATCCAGGCCCGCGGCGGAATCATCGAGACGGCCAATCCGGCTGCGGAGCGGATGTTCGGCTATACCGCGGCGGAACTTGTCGGCCGTAATTTCAGCCTGCTGGTTCCCGAGCTCGACCAGGACAGACGGAACGGATCTTTGGAGTATTACAGCGCGAGCGCCGAAGCGCGCGCCAGCGGCCTCGGGCGGGAAGTCGTCGGAAAACGAAAGGACGGAAGCCTATTCCCTTTGGAAATCGCGGTGAGCGAAATGATTCTGGGCGGGCAACGGTTCTTCACCGGAATATTGCGCGATATCACCACGAGGAAGAATGCGGAAGAGGCCCTCCTTGATGAGGGCGCCTTGCAGCGCGCGATATTCAACAGCGCGAACTTTTCGAGCATAGCGACGGACGCGAAAGGCGTCATCCAGATCTTCAACGTAGGCGCGGAACGCATGCTGGGTTACAAGGCCGCGGAAGTGATGAACAAGATCACTCCCGCGGACATCTCCGATTCGCGCGAAGTGATAGCGCGCGCGGAAGCGTTGAGCCTCGAGCTTTCTACTCCCATCTCGCCGGGATTCGAAGCGCTGGTGTTCAAAGCGTCCCGGGGGATCGAAGACATCTACGAACTGACCTACATACGCAAGGACGGCAGCCGTTTCCCCGCGGTCGTCTCCGTCACGGCCCTGCGCGACGCCCAGAACGCCATCATCGGCTACCTGCTGATAGGCACCGACAACACCGTCCGAAAGCATATTGAAGCGGAGCGCGCCCTGTTGAACCAGGCCCTGCTGGACAAGAACGAAGAGCTGCAGATCGCCAAGGTGGTCGCGGAAAAGGCGAACCTGGCAAAGTCGGATTTCCTTTCCAGCATGAGCCATGAGCTGCGAACGCCGCTCAGCGCCATACTGGGCTTTTCCCAACTCATGGAATCCGGCGAGCCTCCCCCCACGCCGTCGCAGAAAAGAAGCATCGATCAGATACTCAAGGCAGGGTGGTACCTGCTGGAATTGATAAACGAAATCCTCGATCTCGCGCTCATCGAATCCGGAAAAATGTCCCTGTCGATGGAACCGGTAGCGCTCGCCGAACTCCTGTCCGAATGTCGTTCGATGATAGAGCCCCAAGCCCAAAAGCGCGATATCAATGTCGTTTTCACCCCGCTGGACATCCCCGGTTTCGTACTTGCCGACCGGATGCGATTGAAGCAGATACTCATCAACCTCCTTTCCAATGCGATAAAATACAACAGGGAGGGCGGCTCCGTAACCGTGGACTGCATCCCCGATCCTCCCGATTCGATAAGGATCAGCGTCAGGGACACCGGCGAGGGTCTGGCTCCGGAACAACTGGCGCAGCTATTCGAACCCTTCAACAGGCTAGGCCGGGAAGCGATCATGGAAGAAGGTACCGGCATCGGCTTGGTCGTATGCAAGCGCCTGATCGAATTGATGGGCGGCGTCATCCGCGCGGAAAGCGTTGTCGGACAGGGCAGCGTGTTCTGGATCGAGATGGACCTCATGGATGAGACCGATCGTATCGCTCCCTCAACATTGACCGATTCGGAAATGAAGCGCGCCGTCCCGGGCGACGCCTCGAAGCGCACCATATTGTACGTCGAGGACAACCCGGCCAACCTCATGCTGGTCGAGGATCTCATCGCCCGGAGACCCGACCTTCGCCTGCTCAGCGCAAGGGACGGCCAGCACGGCATCGACGTTGCCCGTTCGGCCCTTCCGGACGTGATCCTCATGGACATCAACCTGCCCGGCATCAGCGGCATGGACGCGCTGAAGATCCTGGCCGCAGATCCGGCGACGAAGCGCATTCCGGTAGTCGCGGTAAGCGCGAACGCGATTCCCCGCGATATCGAACGAGGACTAAAAGCCGGATTTTTCCGTTATCTTACCAAACCCATACGCGTCAACGAATTCATGGATACCCTGGACCAGGCTCTAAAATTCGCGAAGGATAAAGCATGATTGTCAGCGATTCCGAAATCTTCAAAGCGAGCATCCTGATCGTGGACGACCAGCAGACGAACATATACTTGCTGGAGCAATTGCTCGCCGAGACCGGCTACATAAACGTCAGCTCCACGATGAATCCGCAGGAAGTCTGCGGATTGCACCGGGAAAACCGTTATGATCTGATTCTTCTGGATCTTCAGATGCCGATCATGGATGGATTCCAGGTTATGGAAGGCCTCAAGTCGGACAATGCGGAGGATTATATTCCGGTTCTGGTCATAACCGCCCAACCGAGCCACAAGTTGAGGGCCCTCCAATCGGGTGCGAAGGATTTCATCAGCAAACCGTTCGACTTGGTCGAAGTCCGCACGCGAATCCACAACATGCTTGAAGTGAGGCTGCTGTACACAAAGCTGGAGAACTACAACGCTGAACTGGAACGGACGGTACGGGAACGCACCGCGGAACTGCGGGAAAGCGAAGCCCGTTTCCGCAGCCTTACCGAGCTTGCCTCCGATTGGTATTGGGAACAGGACGAAAACATGAACTTCACCAAAGTCTCCGGCCCCGTCCTGGAGATGCTCGGAATCCGCGTCGGGCCACT
>Ga0154389_1069_pt6 | contig 9627 bp, 9 predicted proteins | sample RifGroB1_FD_105632 | JGI IMG/M metagenome (GOLD analysis project Ga0154389, IMG submission 105632) | Treponema sp. GWB1_62_6 | reverse complement strand
CTTCTGCTGGTTGCCTCCGGAGAGGTTTCGAGTTACCTGTTCGACGCTCGGCGTTTTGGTTTTCAGGCGCTGGACGTAATCCACCGTCGTGGCACGGGTTTTCTTCGTGTCGACTATTCCCATGGGACCGAGGAACTTCATGAGGGAGGCCATCACCGTGTTCGTTTCCACGCTGAGGCCGAGCGCCAGGCCGAACGCCTTGCGGTCCTCGGATAGGTAGCCGATGCCGTTGGCTACCGCGTCTTTCGGGTGCTTGATGGAAACGCGCTTTCCCTTCACGAGGATCTCGCCGGAGTCGACGGCGTCGGCCCCGAAGATGGCGCGCGCGGTTTCGGTGCGGCCCGCGCCCATGAGGCCGGCGAAACCGAGGATTTCGCCGCGGTGGAGCTTGAAGGATACGTCGCGGATCTTGCGGCCGCGGTTCAGGCCTTTGACCTCAAGGACCACTTCCGCCTTTTCGGTGTCGCCGTGGGAATGGGCGGATTCGTAAATTTCCCGGCCGACCATCTGGGCGATGATCTTGTCGACCGTGATGTCCTTCATGAGCGAAGTGTCGATGTAGCGGCCGTCGCGCATGACCGTGACCCGGTCGCAAATCTGCTTCAGCTCGTCCATGCGATGCGAGATGTAGACGATGCCCTTGCCCTTGGCGCGGAGGTCGCGTATCACGCGGAAAAGGTCTTCGATCTCGGTGTCGCTGAGGGCTGACGTGGGTTCGTCCATGATCAGGACGTCCATATTGAAGGAAAGGGCCTTCGCGATCTCCACCATCTGCTGTTTCGCCACGGTCAGCTCGGAAATCTTCACGCGGGGATCCAGGTCGAGGTTGATCATTTCGAAGAGCTTCTTGGTCTTCTCGCTGATCTCCCGGTCGTCCACCAGGAAATTAACCCGCTTGTTGTGCTCGCGCCCGATGAAGATGTTCTGGGCGGCCGTCAGGTGTTTCATCAGGTTGAGTTCCTGATGGATGATGCTGATGCCCAGGGACTGCGCGTGCTTGGTGTTGCCGATCTCGGTCTCACGTCCCCGGAGGAAGATGGATCCCGCGTCCTTCTGGTAGACGCCTGAAAGTATCTTCATGAGGGTGGACTTGCCGGCGCCGTTCTCTCCGACGAGGGCGTGGACCTCTCCCTGCGTGAGTTCGAACTTGCATTCGCTGAGAGCGTGGACGCCGGGGAAGCTCTTCTCGATGCCCTGCATCCGAATGAGTAACTGGTCCATCCTGGGGGAACCTCCGTGGAGTACCGTATGGTCCCCTTCAGATTCGCCCGGAATAGCCGCGCCGTGAATCAAGGAATCTATGCTCTTGGTAGAAAAACCTGCTCAGTCGCGGATCCGGTCCACGAAGGGAAAGAGGATTTTCTGGTTTTCGGGCGTGTACAGGTTCTCCGCGGTGATCAGGATGGAGCCCGTATCTATGAAGGTCTCCGGTTTCCTCCCGTCGACGGCGTCGCGGGCCGCGCGGACGGAGCGGTAGCCCATGTTGAAAGGCTGCTGGATCACGGTGGCGTCCAGGATTCCTTCTTCGATGAGCTTGATTTCGAACAGGGAACTGTCGAAGCCGACGAGGCGGACTTTCCCCCCCAGGGAAAGGTCCCGGAGCGCCCGGCCGGCGCCGACGGTGCTCACCTCGTTAAGTGCCAGGATGCCCGCCGTGCCCGTTTCCGTTTCCACCAGCTGCCGAGCGATGATATAGGCGTTCTCCACGTAATTGTTGGTGAACCAGGTCCCGATCACTTTCACGTTCCCGTTTTCCGCGAGCGCCTTGCGCGCGCCCTCCTCCCTTTCGATGGCGGTCGTGGCTCCCTTGACGTGGCTGATGATGGCGACCGCAGCGCCGGGAGGCAGGAGCATCGCCATGGTCCTCCCCGCCTTTTCGCCCGCTTCCACGTTGTTCGTCGCGACGAAGCTGAGCGGGATTTTGCTGTCCACTCCCGAATCGATAGTCACGATGGGGATGCCTTCCCGATGACCGCGTTCCACCGAAGGTACGAGTAGGGTAACGTCCGTTGAGGACAGGATGATGGCGTCGGGCTTGGACTTGACGGCCTGTTCCATGATCTCGATCTGGCCGCTCACGTCGCTTTCGGCGACGGGGCCGACTATCTTCAGGTCAACGTCGAATTCCTTGGCGGCGGCTTCCATGCCCGCCCGCACGACTTCCCAGAACTCCATGTCGCGGTCGATGGTCTTCATGACCGCGGTGACGTTGATGCGCCTCACCTGCTTCAGGCTATCGACGCTGAGTATGATGATCGCGCTTCCGAAGGCCAGGATGCCGAACAGGAGGGCGGGGACGACCAGGTGCGAAATCCGTTTCATGCTTCCATCTCCTCCCAAGCCGGGAGCCGGACGCGGACCGTCGTTCCTTCGTCTTCCGCGCTTTCGTACATCAGTCCGTATTCGTCGCCGAAATAAAGTTTGATCCGTTCGTCGACGTTGCGGACTCCGAGCCCGTTTCCGTTCGGCTCGCTGGAACGGGAAAGCAGCGACTGCAACTGTTCGGCGCCCATGCCCACTCCGTCGTCGCTGACCGCGAGTTCCACGCCGGTCTCCGTCCGCCTCCCGCTCACGACGATCTTTCCCGCCTCGGCTTTGTTCTTGATGCCGTGGTAGATGGCGTTCTCCACGAGGGGCTGCAGGATGAGCTTCACGGTACGGAAACGCCTGATTTCCGGATCCACCGATATCTCGTAGTCCAGCTTGTCCTTATACCGGATTTTCTGGATGGTCAGGTAGCTTTCCACATGTTCTATCTCCTGCCCTATTGGTATAATTTCCTGACCCTTGCTTATGCCCAGGCGGAAGAGTTTGGCCAGGGCGGAAACCATGGTGATGACTTCCTCCTCCTTCCTCCCCTCTGCCATCCAGATGATGGAGTCCAGCGTGTTGTACAGGAAATGGGGATTGATCTGCATCTGCAGGGCCTTCAGCTCGCTGCGCCTCTTGAGCTCCTGCTGCTGGGTATTCAGCCGGATGAGTTCGCGGATCTTGGCGATCATGATGTTGAAGTCTTTTCCGAGCTCTCCGATTTCGTCGTCGCTCTGGATGTCGACCCTGATGTCGAAGTCGCCCAGCTCCACGGCCCTCATGGAGGCGCGCAGGCTCTTTATAGGCCGCGAGATGCTCCGCGCGATCAGGATCGAAAGGATGATGGTGGTCGCGAAGAAACCGAGACCCCAGGCCAGGTAGTTGAGCCGGATCTTCTCACGGTTGGCCACGAGCTCGTCGCCGTAGTTCACGCCGACGACCTTCCAGCCTGTCGCCTTCATGGTCTTCACTGAATACAGTTTGTCCGCCCCGCCCGCGCTCGCGGCGAAGTAGACGTCACCGCCTTCGATGATGCGCTGGATGTTCTCTCCCTTAAGGCCGCCGTAGATCAGCTGCTGCTGCGGATGGTAGACGATGCTCCCGTCGGCGGCGACGATGAAGATGTAGCCGCGCGTGCCCAGGGTCACCGAATTGCAGATGTCGTCGATGACGCTGAAGTTGAGGTCCACCAGCAGGACCCCCTCTCCGCCGAGCTCGCGGGAAAGGGAAATCACCCAACGGTGCCGGTCCTTGATCGCGTTCTGCACGTGGGAGGAGGAGATGACCGATTTGCCCCCGGCCTCCCTGGCCTGGATGAACCAGGACTGCTTTTCGTTGTCGACGAAGGGGTTGCGCAAGGCTGTCGGATCGTGGGCGACGAAGCCGCCGTCGTATCTGAAGATCGCCGCGAGCGAGATGTCCTGCCTGCTCCTGTAGACGGCGTCCAGCACCTCCGACGCCCGGCGCTCCCGTTCCCGCTCCCCGGAGGCGCCGGAACCGGCGGATCCGGTAGGTCCGTTGGAGCGCGCGAGATAGGACCGCACGTCGCGGTCCGCCGTCACGAAGGCCGAGACGCTCTCCAGGTAGCCGATGTACCCGTCTATGTTGTTCGCGATCTGCGCGACGAGCTGTTCGGTCGAGCTCCTCGAGTTGATGCGGGCGACGTCTTCGGTCAGCGAATAGAAGATGAGCACGGCGCCTACTATCATCGCGACGGCCAACACCGAGAAGGCGAGGGCCATAGTGACCTGGATGCTCCGGTAGCGCCCGCCCTCAGTCCCCCGCATCGGTCCCTCCGTTCCGGTACGCGGACGGGGTGGTTCCCGTCGCCTTGCGGAAAATGAGACTAAAATAATGCGCGTCGCGATAGCCGACTTCTCCGGCCACCTCGTAGGTCTTCATCGAGCTCGTGCGCAGCAGTTCCTGGGCCTTGCGGACGCGCAGCTCGGTGAGGTACTCCACGAAGGTCCGGTCGGCGTGCTTCTTGAAGATATGGCTGAAATAGCTCGTGCTGATGTACAGGTCCTTGCAGAGCGAGGCGAGGGAAAGATCCGCATCGGCGTATCGTTCTTCTATATACGCCGCCGCTTCCCGGGCCTTGGACTCGGCGAAATTCTCCTGCCGGGCGCCGAGATAGCGCGCGATCCGCTGGACGAGGCCGGCGAACCAGGCGCGAGTCCCGGCGCTGTCCGTGAGCTTCCCTATCTCGGCGAAGGGATCGGAGCCAGGATCGAAGATTTCCGCGTCAGGGATCTCCAGGTCGTCCATCAGGTCGATGAGCGCCGCGAGCGTCATCCGCAGGCTCAGGTAGTAAGCTTCCACGCTGGTGAATGAGGATCGGAGGGTTTCGGCCATCTCGCCGACGAGATTCAGGGCCGAATCGACGGAGGCGGTGCGCAGGGCCGCGCTGATCGCCTTGCCCCAGTTTGCCCTGGTCGCGTGCGCGTCCGAGATCTTTCCCGTCAGCTCACGGTACGCGCCGACCCGCTTGCCCCCGCGGATGCGGAGCCAGGCTAGCGAGCGCATGGCTTCCCGGTACGAGCGGCCGAGGGCGCCGAGCTCGCCTACCGCTTCCCCGACGCCGACACGCGCCGGAGCCCCCTCCGACCTCGAGAGACGGGCGGCTAGCGTCTCCGCCGCCTTCAGGTTCTCCCGGTACAGCTCTTCGGCGCTCTGCCCCCAGGAGACGACCACTATCCGGTCTTCCGGATCCTGGAACGCCAAGCCTGGCCAATCCTGCCCGAGGGCGGACACCACCGAATTCCTGGCGGCGATGAGGTCCAGCTCCAGATCTTCCCCCGCGCGCCTCGCCTCGCTTTCCACCGCGATGACCTGGAAGGCGCCCGAGTCGGCCGGGATCGGAATGCCCAGGCTTGCCAAGCGACCTTCCAGATCCGCGGGCGGCGCCTCGGCGACGAGCAGCCGGTTTAGGAAACGCTCCCTCAGCAGCGGGCGGCTTTCTTCGAGCTGTCTCTTCAGCTGCTCCAGATCCCGCTTCTCCACATCCTCCTCGTCCAGCGTGCGCTTCAGGGCAGCGAGGGTCGCCCTGAGTTCCCGGGGGGTCACCGGCTTCAGGATGAAATCGCTGGCCTTTATCCTGAGCGCCTGCCGCGCGTACTCGAAATCGTCGTACCCGGTGAGGATGAGCAACTTGGTGGAAGGCGAACTGAGCAGCACCCGCTCCCCGAGCGCCAGACCGTCCATGAAGGGCATGTTGATGTCCGTCATCACCACGTCCGGCATTTCCTTCTCCAGCGCCTCCAGCGCCTCGGCGCCGTTACCATAGGCCCCCGCGAAGCTGAAGCCCAGCTCTTCCCAGGGAATGTTGTCCCGTATGCCTTCGCGGATTTCCCGCTCGTCGTCCACGATGACGAACGAATAGAGTTTGGCGTCCACGGTGGCATTGTAACCCGGAATCGGGGGGAGGGGGGACGCCTTTGCCCGGAAAAACGGGGAACGCGTAACCGGTGAAGCTCCGCATGGGGCCCCGCCTTCGGAAAATCTCCGTGGCTCACGTCCTCGGCTGCGGACCTGCGGTCCTCCGCCTGCGGATTCTCAGGCGGCGCGAGCCGCCATGTCCAACCGTTTCCTATATGAAGCGCGCGAATGCGCGCTTTGTTCACCACGGGGATTTTCCGGGCGCCCCATGCGGGCCTTCACTGAAAAGCGTTCCCCGGTTCCTTACGCTGGGAGGCGGCTCGCGCCCATGGAGGGGCGCGCAGAGACAATGCGCGGATCGTGCGCGATCCGCATCGTCATGGACGCCGGGCGGTCCCCCCTGCCTGCGGCTCCTCGGCGACGGCATCGCGCCCATGGATTCCGCCGCGCCGCGGACTCGCGGCGCATACAATCAATTCCTGCCGGAACACGGCCGCAGGCCGTATGGGCGCGTACAGGAAATGTGCGGATCGTATGCGATCCGCAGCGGCATGGATGCCGCCGCCTCGGGATCCTCCGGCACCCCCCGGGCGTTTGGACCGGAACCCAGATCAAACAATATTTCTTGAGGTTGCAGGCTGGCATGGCTGCAACATTTTCTTGACGGCTTCACCCCTGAATCGGGGAGGCGTTACACCGTTTTCCGGTTTCCCTATGCGGCCGCCCCGTCAAGTATCAGCCCTCCGAATAACCCGCGCCCAGTTCCGCCGCGATGTCCGCAAGACGCTTGTCGCGGGTCCAGACGCGGCAGGGCCAGGCCAGGCAGGCCGCCAACAGCCCCGCGTCCACCCAGCCCATCCCGCGACCGCTTAGGTTGCGTCGCTCCACCGTCTCCATGATTTCCGCATCGCCGACGGGGCGCAGCTCCGGAAGCCAAGCCAGATAGTCGATGAATTTGAGCCTGTCCTTGATGGAGCCCAACGCCAGCTCGCCCCTCACCCATGGGTGCATGAGGACCTGGTCGTTTTCGAGCAGGCGTACCAAACCCGGTTCCGCTTTTTGCAAGTGGTCTATCCAGATGCTTGTATCGGCAAGGATCATCAGGGCTACGGCTTGGCGGCAATGGTGCCGCGGTCACGGGGGGCGACTGTTGCCCCGGCGTCGGTACCGCCGTAGGCGATGAGGCGTTTGCGGGCCTCACGCTGAATGAGTGCGTTCAAGCCTTCACGGACCAGGTCGGTGATCCGGTCTATGCCCGAGATCGAGCGCGCTTTGCCGACCAGCTCATCGGATAATACCAGTGTAGATCTCATGCATATAAATATGCCTCAAACATATGCATTAATCAAGACGGAATCAGCTGGTTGATGAACTCGCGCAGGGCATGTTCATCAGGGTTTGGCAGCCGACCTTTTGGACCGGATGCCGGGATCTTTCGACTGCTCCGCGCCGAAGGCCAGTTCCGCAATGGTGGCGGGCGGGTATCGATCATCCAAGCCATGGGTCCCCGGCTCATCCCGTAGCAGGTAATTCGAAAAACCGCCGAATCTCCTCCCCCTACCGCCTACCTTCTCCTGTTTTCCTCCCTCACTCCCTTCCTCCACCGCCCCGGACTCATACCTTCGCGGTCCTTGAAGGCGATATGGAAGCGCTGCAGGCTTCCGAAGCCTGCGGCTTCCGCCACCGAATCCAGGGGGAGGTCGGTCGAAGAAAGCAGCCTTTTTGCCCTGTCCAGACGCGCGTCGGCGAGAGCCTGTGAAAGGGTCCTGCCCATGCCTGCCTTGAAGCGGCTTTCCACGGTGCGGCGGCAGGCGGGGAGGGCGGCGACCAGCTCTTCCACTCCTGCGCCCCGGTGGGCGTTCGCGCGTATCCAGGAGAGCGCCTGGGCGACCAGCCGGTCGCTGCCGACGACGATGCGGGTGCTGTCGCGTTCGACCACTTCGCGCGGGGCGACGAGCACCGTGCGCGAGGCCACCGCGCCTCCTCGCAGCTTTTCGTCCAGGAGGGCCGCCGCCGCCATGCCGATGCCTTCGCAGTCCAGCCGGACGCTGGACAGGGACGGCTCGGCGAGTTCGCAGAGCAGGTCCTCATCGTCCACCCCGAGAACGGCCAGTTCGTCGGGGACCGCGACTCCGGAGCGGCGGCAGGTTTCGGAAGCCTTGAGCCCCGCGACGTCATTGGCCGCGAAGAGGGCGGTCGGGAAGGGAAGCGAACGGAGCCAGGCGGCCAGATCCGCCTCGTCCCGCCGCCGGTCACGCCACCACTCCAGCGGCCGCTCGAAAGACGGCAGCCGGGATGCCTGCATCCCCGCCGCCTCCGCGAAACCGCGACGGCGGAGCTGCGACCATTCGACCCTTTCCGCGCCGCAAAAAGCGAAAGCGCGGAATCCCAAGCCCCGCAGGTATTCGCCCGCCCGCCGTCCGGCCAGGAAATCGTCGTCGTTGGCCTCCAGGAAGCCCGCGCCCGGAAAGGCGCCCGCGACATCCACGACGGGCGTCGGCGAGGAGGCGAAGGCGCGGGCGTCCTCGGCGCTCTCGATGCGGGCGATGATGCCGTCGGCGGCCCGGGCCGAAGAATCCTCGGCTGGATCGGAGAGGAGCCTCCCGTAGCCGTACAACTTCCAGTCCCCGCGCGACTTGGCCCAGCGTATGACGCCGCGCGCCACCGCCCTGCCATAGGCGTCGTCCAGGCCCACCAGAAGTTCGATCCGCAGCATCATCCCTCCTTGCGCAAAATGGGATAATATATACGCAAATCGAGTATGGCGAAGTAAGGCGCGCAGGTCTAGCATGTTTAAAGGAGGAACACCGAATGATGAACGATTCCAAGGCCGCCTTCGGCGGCCCGGTCGCCCCGGGCGCCGCTGTCGCCCCGGGCGCCGCGGCCTCTTCCGCGGTTCCCGCGATAAGAACGGCCTCCGGGGCCGCCATCCCCGGCATCGGGCTCGGGACCTTCGGCTCCGACGCGGTCAACGCGGATCAGGTGGCGGAGGCGGTGCGTTACGCGATCGGCATCGGCTACCGCCACATCGATTGCGCCTCGGTCTACGGCAACGAAGCCGAGATCGGCGCGTCCCTCGCCGCCGCGATGTCGGGAAAGGCCGGATACCCCGCCGTCGAGCGTTCCAAGCTCTGGATCACCTCCAAGCTCTGGAACGACAAGCACGCGGTGGCGGACGTCGCGCCTTCCTTCGAAAAGTCCCTGCGGGACCTCCGGCTGGATTACCTCGACCTTTACCTCGTGCACTGGCCCTTCCCCAATTTCCACCCGCCCAAGTGCGACGTCAGCTCGCGGAGTCCGGACGCCCGTCCCTACATCCACGAGGAGTTCATGGCCACCTGGCGGGAACTGGAGAAGCTGGTGGACCGCGGCCTGGTGCGCCACATCGGCGTCTCCAATATGACGATCCCCAAGCTCAAGCTCGTGCTCCGTGACGCGCGGATCAAGCCCGATGTGAACGAAATGGAGCTTCACCCGCACTTCCAGCAACAAGCGCTCTTCGATTTCGTCGTCTCCAAAGGCTTGGTGCCCATCGGTTATTCGCCCCTCGGTTCCCCTGGGCGGCCCGAGCGCGACCGTACCTCCGGCGATACGGTGGATATGGAGGATCCGGTCATCCTGGACATCGCCGCAAAGCGCGGCGTCCATCCGGCCGCCGTATGCCTGAAGTGGGCCATCGCGCGGGGCCAGATCCCGATCCCCTTCTCGGTCAATCCGCGGAACATTGCGGCCAATCTGGATGCGATATCAAAGGATCCCCTGACTTCCGCCGAACTGGCCGCGATCTCGAAAATCGACCGCGACTGCCGCCTGATCAAGGGCCAAGTCTTCCTCTGGGAAAGCGCCAAAGGCTGGGAAGACCTCTGGGACTTGGACGGCTCCATCACGAAGTAAAGGAGAGAAGCATGACAGGAAAGATGAAGGGAGCGATCCTCCCCG
>Ga0154389_1202_pt2 | contig 9783 bp, 9 predicted proteins | sample RifGroB1_FD_105632 | JGI IMG/M metagenome (GOLD analysis project Ga0154389, IMG submission 105632) | Treponema sp. GWB1_62_6 | reverse complement strand
CGACGAACAGGAGTCCGCACTCCCGTCGGGTACTGAATCCGATATGGATCGCGCCCGATTCGCCGACAGCATCCGTCCCGTCCCGGAAATTCCGCGCGCGCAGGCGATCTTCCGGTTCCGGGCAGTAATACGAAAATTCCTTCAGGTCATGATTGCCGAAAACGAAGAGCAGGGGCTTGTTGAGGGTGGAGACGATGAATCCGAGGTAATCCATGGGCAGGTCGCCCGCGCTTATGACCAGATCGACGTCACCGAACCGCTGCTTGAGCGCGGCGCTGTAGACGAGAGGGTCGATCTGGTCGGAGATGCAAAGGATTTTCATGAACGACGCGAGGATCCGTACAGGTCGACTTTCTCCAGCAACTCCTGGAGTTGATCCTTATTGAAAAGATCGAGGGGGCGAGAATCGGCGAACTCGGTCGCCGAACGGGAGAAGCCGGAACTCGTCACGATGGCGGCCCGCGTAAGGTTGAGCTTCTTCATCTGTTCCAGCAGGGCTCGGACCATGGAATCGTCGATTATGTCGGGCGAACGCATCATCCGGATCAGCCGGGGCATCTTGCGCGCGTTCAGCCACTTGGCGGAGTCTCCTTCGACCGCGATAAGGTCGCAACCGTTGGGAATGTCGGATACGTCCCGAACCTGGAGCGACATGCCCTGGGTGACGATGGCTTTGCAGAAATCGATGAATTCCTCCTGGCTGGAGGTGAGGTAATCCTTCATTTTATCGTCGGTGCGGAACTCCTGGTAATGAGCCAGTTTCTCCGCGACATCCCGGAAACCCGCCTTTTTGGCGTAGATTTTTTCCCATTGCTCAATAGCCTTGTCCAGATCCCTGAGTTTCTCGTGGCACATGGCCAGAAAATATCGGGCGTACAGGGCTTCGGTGGAACCTTCGTCGCTGGCGCTGCGGACGGCCCGCTCCAGTTCGGGGATCGCCTTCTCCATGCTGTTCATGCTCATGTAGCAGCCGCCCCGTTCCACGAGGGCTTTGGCCTTGTACTCGGGATCCCGCTGGGCTTTTTCGAACGACAGTAGGGCCGCCACGTAATCGTGGGATTCCTTTTGCAGTTTTCCGAGGTAGAAATAGGCTTGGGCGTTGTCCGAATCGTATTTCAGCGAGGCGTCCAGCTCGGCTTTGGCTTCCACGGGTTTCTTTTCCCGGTACAGGCGGATACCCAGCTCGAAGTGGGCCTTCCCATGGCGCGTATCCAGCTCCACTGCCTTACGCAGATAGTCCAAGGCCATGTCTGCGCGGTTGCGGTCTCCGAAGAGCTTGCCTGCCCAGTAATAATGGTCGGCCTGGAAAGGTTCGAGCTTCACGAGCAGCAGGAATTCCTTGAGCGCCTCCTCCGCTTGGCCGAAGCGGTCGTACAGCTGGGCCATCTTGCGCCGGAATTCCGTTTCCGGCAGACCCGGACCGAAAGCGCCGATCTGGTTGACCGTCTTGTATTCCATGAGGGCGAGCTCGCCTTTGTTTTCGACGAGGTAGGCCTGGCCGAGAATGTAGTGGGCCTCCGCGTTGCGGGGGTCTTTGGCGATGATGGCGCGGGCGGCTTTCACCGCCGCCTGGATCTTGCCCTGCTTCAGGAGGGCCACGATCATCTCGGCCCGCTTGGGAATCATGACGGACCGGACTATCACGAAGGAGAGGAACCCTATGCCGATACCTAGAAGAATGATCAATAGCACCAAACCGGTCATGACGCTCCTCGTTCTCCCGTGGTATCCTACAACCGTGAAGATTAGTTATTTTACGAAATCATGTCAAATCGTCCGCGGGACTCTGTTGCTGCTGGCTGCGACCATTATCGTTCCGTCCGCCGCGGTGGCGCAGGCCGCCGATACCGCGGCCGTCTCCTTCGCGCGCGGTGAAGATCTGTTCATGCGCGACAAGGCGGCCGATGCCGTTCCGTCACTGGAGAAGGCCGTGCGCGAAGACCCCGCGAACGCCAAGGCGAGCCTGTACCTGGGCCTGGCCTACCTCCAGGTTGGCCGAATCGACGAGGCCATCGAAACCCTCCGGAAGGCCCTGCCCCGCGCGGGCAGCCTGCAGGCGACCATGGCCTTCAACCTGGCGAACATCTACTTCGCCAAGGGGTCCGCCGCCTTTTCCGAGCCGTATTATAGCCAGGCCTTGGTCGCCGACCCGGGATTGGCGGGCGCCTGGCTCAACCGCGCCAACGCGCGCATCAGGACAGGCTCCCTCCGTGAAGCCGTCGACGATTACCGAAAATATCTGGAGCTCGTTCCCGATTCGCCGAAGCGGCCGGATATCGAAAAGTTGATAGCCCTCATCGGGGACGAGTTCACCGCCGAAGCGCGTCGCACGGAAGAGGCCGCGCTCGTCGTGAAGGAAGAAGCCGATCGCAGGAAACGCCTGCTGGACGAGGTCTCGGCCTCCCTGCAGGCCGCCGCGGAGGACACGCGGGGACTTTCCGCCGGATCGGAAGAGGTCCTGCAATACGACGGGGAGTTCGTGCTGGAATAGCGCGGGCGACGGACCGGGAGGATAGGGAATTATGAGCGATGACGAGAAGGATGGCGGCATGAAATCCGGCGAAAAGTCCGACGGGAAGAAGCCTTTGGTGATATGGGCGGCGGTCGCGGCAGTCATTCTGGCGCTGGCGCTGGGCGGAGGCGCATTGATGGTCCTCGGTTCGGGCCGCGGCGAAGCCAAGTCGAGGGCGAACACCCTCGCCCTCGCGCGGGATTACGTGGATCAGGGCGAATACCAGCGCGCGCTCGACCTGCTGGACAGGCTCCTGATCGCGGATGCTTCCGACGCGGAGGCCAAGCGGCTCAGGGACGCTGCGATAGACGCCAAGCGCGGACTTGAAGGCGAAAAATCCGCCGTCGAGGCGGCCGCCAAGCGATCCGACGAAAAGTCCGTTTCAACCGCGCTCGAACAGATCGGAAAGGCGGTGGAATCCGTTTCCAAGGTTGCCGCCCAGTCGCCGCAAGCCGCGGCGGCCGCGGCAGCGGCTGCCGCTCGTGCGGCCGAAGAGGCGGCAGTCCGCGTCAGAGCGGAGGAGGAGCGCAAGCGCGCCGCCGAAGCGGCCGCTTCCGCCCGGGCCGAGGAGGAGGCCGCCCGGAAAGCCCAGGCGGAAGCGGCGGCGGCCCGCAAGAAAACACAGGAAGAGGAATTAGCCAAAAAATCGAAAGAGCTCCAGGAAAAGATGGGGATCGTGAACGACCTCATCTCGCAGGGCAAGTCGGCCATTTCCAGAGGGGCCTATTCCGAGGCGGATACGAGCTTCCAGGAAGCGGCCGCACGGGTACCCGAAGGTGAATCCCGCTTCCAGGGGCAGAAGCTGGCGGAGATCGCCGACTCCTGGTATGACGGCTTCGCGCGCGACAGGGACGGAAAGGACGGCCAGGATGCGCTCAAGAATTCGATCCGCTACGCGCGGGATTCGATCAAGGCAGATTCCAACCAGCCGCTCCCCCACTATACGTTGGGCAAGATAAACGGGGACCTCAAGCAATGGGACAACGCGGTTACCGAACTCAAGGAAGCGGGCCGCCTGGATCCCAAAAACTACCTCTACAGCTTCGAACTGGGCCGGGCTTACTTCAATGCCCGGAAATTCGCCGACGCCCGGGCCGCCTTCGAAACCACGACGGCCCTGAAAAGCGATTTCGAGGCCGCCTGGTACAATCTGGGCGGCACCCTGCGCGCGCTGGGGAAAAGGGACGAGGCGCTGGCCGCCTACCGCAAGGCCGTTGGCGTCAAACCCGACTACGCCAGCGCGCACCGCGAGATAGGCCGCCTGCTCTCCGGAAAAGGGGATACCAAGGGCGCGATAGAGGCGTTCGGGAAGGCCCTGAAATTCGCTCCCGACGACCTGGCTTCCCTGAGGGAGCTCGGCGCCGCGCAGAGCGCCGCCGGAGATTTCGTGTCGGCCGAAACTTCCTTCGCCAAAGCCGTGGCCGTCTCCGCCGCGGACGACCAGACGAACTACAACATGGCGGTCGTCAAAATCGCCCTCGGCAAGAACGACGAGGCGGTCTCCTACGCCCGCAAGGCGGTCGCCGCCGCGGAATCCAACGCCGTCTACCGATATACCCTCGGACTGGCTTCCGAGGCTTCCGGCGACGTGGACGGAGCCATAGCCGCCTACCTAAAGGCGGCTGCCCTGGACAAGAACTACGTGAAACCGCGCGCCAACCTCGGCGGCCTGTACCTGTCCGGCGGCTTTCCCGACAAGGCGCTGGATTACCTAATCGAAGCCTACAACGTGGATCCCAAGGCTTTCGAAGTCAACAATAACCTTGGCGCCGCCTACGCGCGCAAGGAATTGTGGGAAAAAAGCGCCGAGCATTACGAAAGGGCGCTCGCCGTGGAGCCGAAGAACGGCACGACCCGCCTGAACCTCGCGCGCGGCTACGTCGGCGCGGGAAAACTGGAAAAGGCGCGCGACGCGTACCTCGAACTCGTGAAACTGGAGCCGACCAACTGGGACGCGACCTTCGAGCTGGGCAAGACCTACGCAGGACTCGGGGATCCGGCCCAAGCCAAGCAACGGCTCTCGGATCTCCTGAAACGCAAACCGGATTTTTCCCGCCGGACGGAAGCGGAACGCATCCTCGCCGGACTTTAGGAGACCGAATGGAATCTAAACGAGTACAAACCTGGTTCTTCGCCGCGGTATTCCTGCTCCTGCTCGCGGCCGTAGCGCGGATTTTCGCGCCCTTCTTCACGATATTGCTCTGGTCGACCCTGCTGTACATCATGTTCAGTCCCCTGTATCACCGCATCATCCGCGGGTTGGACCTTTCAAAGCGCACCGCGCGCATCGTCCGATATCTGGCCGCCGGCTTGTTTTCCATCGCCTCGGTCGTCGTGATCGTCCTGCCCCTGTCCTTCGTCCTCATTCAATTGGCCAGGCAACTCTCCATCCTCATCCGTGCCGGGCGGGATTTTATCAACGCCAATCCTGATTTTTTCAGCGGGGAAATCGATTCGGTATCACTATTCCTTTCGCGGCTCGGCATAGACACGGGGGACCTTCCCGCCTTCGACCTCAAGGAACGTCTCGCGGAGGCGCTATCCGTCGGCGTGAATACGCTCGTACGCTTCTCCACGGGCATGGCCAGGAATCTGGGACTCCTCCTCATCAGCCTGGTTTTCATGATCTTCACGCTCTTCTTTTTCTACGTCGACGGGGATTATCTTCTGAAGCTCGTCGTGCGGGCGGTACCCATCCGGAACGAATATATGAAGGAACTAGTCGGAAAGTTCCGCGACATCACCCGGAATCTCGTGTTCGGCTATATTCTGGTCGCAGTCGCCCAAGCCTTGATGGCCCTGCTGATCTTTTCCCTTTTCAAGATCGAAGGGTCCCTCGCGCTCGCCATCATCCTGTTCTTCTGTTCGTTCATACCCATGATCGGCGCCGGCGCCGTCTGGGGACCGCTCGGCGTGCTCAGGATCCTCGGCGGCGACCCGGTCGGGGGTTTCATTTTCCTCGCCATCTGCGGCGTATTCATTTCCACCCTTGACAACGTGCTCAGGCCCCTGTTCCTGAAGGACAGGATCAAGCTCCATCCGCTCATCATCTTCTTCTCGATACTCGGCGGGATCTCGATCTTCGGCTTCAACGGGCTGGTGCTCGGTCCCATGATCGTCATCATTTTCCTGACCGTGCTCGACATCTTCCTGATCGAACACGGCCTGCCGGAAAATAAATAAACGGCATTCCGCCGCCGCCCCCGCAGGCTCTAGCGTTCTTCGATGACGAGCCTGACAGCCTCGGCGACGAGGTCGCGGCAGACCGTTTTATGCACGTCGCGCGATAGGGCCGCGGCGCGGCCTTCCGCCGTGGACAGGTCGCAGCCGATGAGGTCGCGGCAGTCGGCGGACGGACGGCCCTTGGCGAAGGCATCCATCAGGGCGCCGGCGCGAAGGTACATCGCATTCTTGATTTCCGGACTAATGTCGCACTGGCCCCGCTTGAGGCCCAGGGCCAACAGGGCGCCTGTAAGGGCGCCGCAAACGCCCCCGCTGCGCGCGATTCCGCCGCCGAATGAAGCGGCCGTCTTCAGGGCGGTGGCCTCATCCATACCCAGGGATGGGGCGAGGGCGGCGAAGGTAGCCTGGGAACAGTTATAGCCGGCCGCGAAAAGCTCCAGCGCACGGGCGCGGATGGGTTCGTATTCCATGCGGCGCGCTCCTATGTCCGCATCGCGCGGGCTTCGCCCGTTCCGAATGCGAGCAGGGAAAGCAGGGTCGAAACGGTCATGCCTACGAGGGGCAGGATCTTGGACAACGCGCCCGTGCCGGCCAGGCTGCCCGCAAGCCCGAGCGCATAGCCGAGCGCGATGGCGACCGCGAACAGCGCCGCGGACGGACGGCGCCGTGAGGCTCCGTTCTCGAATCGGGCGAAGAGCAGGGCCACGAAAAGGGCGGGGACGAGCCCGGCCGTGTATCCGTTGTAGGTCTTCATGAGCAGGCCGATCACGTCCATGTGGAACAGGGCGACGAAAGCGCCGACCGCGCCGACGGCGACCGTCCACAACCTCACGCCCAGGACCGAATTTTTCTTGACCAGGTCGTTCTGTGCTATCCCCGCCGCGGTCAGCAGTACCGTGTCGGCGGTGGACAGGATGGCGGCCAGGAGCCCGAATACCAGGAGCGCGCCGAGGGGGCGGGGCAGGACCGACTTGGCGATGGCGTTCAGGGGATCCAGCTTGCCTGCGTCGAAGCCGGTCGCAGCCGCCCATAGGCCGATGAAGGTAAGGACCAAGGCGAAACCGAGCATGCCGATGCCGCTCATGAAAGAAGAACGCCGGGCGTCGGCCGGGGATTTGGCCGAAAGGATGCGGGAAAACATCATTGGGCAGATGAAGTAAGATCCGCCGATCACCACCACGTAATATAAAAGGTCCAAGGGACCGAAAGCGGCGGTGAAGAGGTCGATCCGTATCGTGTCCGGCGCGGGCGGCTGGGCGAAATACAGCCAGGCCAGGCTGCCGAGCAATGCGAGGGCGAGCACTCCGAACTGGAAAAAATCGGTACGGAGCACGGATTTCTGGCCGCCGATCAGGGTATAGACGACGATGAAGGCAGCCGCGATCGCGACGGAGGTCGCGTGGTCAAAGCCCACGAGGGTTCCGAGCACCCGCGCCACCGCTACGAACTGAGCCGCAGCGATACCCGTCCAGGTGACGAGGACGATGACGGAGGTCAGCGTCCTCGCCAGGGACCCGGCGGTCCTGTCGGCCAGGTCGGCCATCGTCAGGGCTTCGCTTTCGCGGACCTTCCGGGAGAGCAGCCCCCCCTGCAGGAAATGGGCGAATCCGCCGGCCGCGACGAACCAGAAGGCCGCGAAGCCCAGGGTCTGGGCTTTCTGGACGGTGCCGATGGTGATGCCGCCTCCGATCGTTGAGGCGAGCATGGAAGCGACCACCAGGAATTTCGGCTGCTTCCGACCGGCGACGAGGAAATTCTCCATGCTGTCTCCCCAACGGAGGCTGGCGAGGGCGACGGAAAGAAGCACGACCGCATAAGCGGCGAGGGCTATGGCTATCAGCATGGCCGACATGATATTGGGAGGGGCTTTCGCGGTCAATCCCGTGAAGGGACGATGACCAAACGGCGGGCTTCCTATATTATTCGGCGAACGGAGGATCCGAATGAACGCTATCGTGACCGTCGTCGGCAACGACAAAGTCGGCATCATCGCCAAGGTGAGCGCCTTCCTCGCCGAGCGCGACATCAACATCGAGGATATCAGCCAAACCGTCCTATCGGGGAATTTCGTGATGATGATGATGGTCGACCTGACCGCCGCCACCAAGAACCTTTCGGAAGTCAAAGCGGAACTCTCCGCCCTCGGCGAGTCGATGGGCGTCTCCATCAGCGTGATGCACGAGCGCGTCTTCAGCGCGATGCACCGGATCTAGGGCGGACGCATGCTGTTCACGCCCTTCGAGATCAAGGAAACGGTGGACATGTTCCTCCGCAACAAGCTGGATATCCGCGCGATCACGCTCGGCGTCTCGCTCCTGGACTGTTCCCGTGCCTCGGGCAAGGAATCCCGTTCGATGATCAGGGAAAAGCTCCTTCGCGTCGCCGGCCCCCTCGTGAAGGTAGGGCGCGACATCGAAAACGAATACGGCATCCCCATCATCAACAAGCGCGTCTCCGTGACCCCCATCGCCCTCGTGGCGGCGGCTTCGGACGATGTCGATTATGCTCCTTGGGCAGCCACGCTGGACGGGGTCGCCAAGGAGCTGGGCATCGACTTCGTCGGGGGGTTCTCGGCCCTCGTTCAGAAGGGGATGACGACCTCCGACCAGCGCCTCATCGATTCCATCCCCCGTGCCTTGGCGCTTACCGACCGCGTCTGCGCATCAGTCAACGTCGCCAGCACCAAGAGCGGCATCAACATGGACGCGGTCCGCGAGATGGGCCGGATCGTGAAGGAAGCGGCGGCGCTCACCGCGGACCTGGACGGACTGGGCTGCGCAAAGCTCGTCGTCTTCTGCAACGCTCCCGAGGACAATCCCTTCATGGCCGGCGCCTTCCACGGCCCGGGTGAAGGGGATGCGACCCTGAACGTCGGCGTCTCCGGCCCCGGCGTAGTCAAAGCCGCCCTGGAAGCCTACCGGGGAGCGAGCTTCGACGAAGTGGCCGACGCCATAAAAAAGACGGCATTCAAGATCACCCGCATGGGCCAGCTGGTCGGCATGGAGGCGGCGCGCCGCTTGGGGGTGCCCTTCGGCATCCTGGACCTGTCCCTCGCCCCGACCCCCGAGGTGGGCGATTCGGTGGCCCGCATCCTGGAGGAACTCGGCCTGGAATCCGCGGGTACCCACGGAACCACCGCGGCCCTGGCTTTGCTCACCGACATGGTGAAAAAGGGCGGGGTGATGGCCTCCACCCACGTCGGAGGCCTTTCCGGCGCCTTCATCCCCGTTTCCGAGGACGAGGGCATGGTCGCCGCGGTCCGCGCGGGATCGCTCACCCTGGACAAGCTGGAAGCGATGACCTGCGTCTGCTCGGTGGGCCTCGATATGATAGCCCTGCCCGGCGATACGAGCGCTTCGACAATAGCCGCCATCATCGCCGACGAGATGGCCATCGGCATGGTCAACAACAAGACGACCGCGGTCCGCGTGATTCCGGTTCCCGGAAAAAAAGCGGGCGATTGGGCGGAGTTCGGAGGCCTCCTGGGAGGAGCGCCCATCCTGGCCACGCATGCCTTCTCCAGCGACGCCTTCATAGCCCGAGGCGGACGCATTCCGGCGCCCATCCACAGTTTCAGGAACTGACGATGAATCCGGCGCGCGACAAGACGAAATTTTTCATCGCGATAGCCTGCATGGGACTCGCGGTCGCGATGGTGGATTCATCCCTCAACAACTACCTGAACTCCACGTTCAGGATAGGGGCCGCGGCGCGCAGCGCCCTGGAGCTCCCGCGCGAGATTCCCGGCTTCCTCAATGTCTTCATCGCGGCCCTTCTCGCCTTCCTTCCCGGCAGGAGGATAGGCGCGCTTTCCTTCGTCATGCAGGCGGCGGGCATCATGCTGCTGGCGAACCTTTCGCCGACCTTCTCCGCGATGACCGGCTGGCTCTTCCTGTACAGCCTCGGCCTGCACCTGTTCCTGCCGCTGAACCAGTCCATCGGAATGGAACTCGCCACGGCGGGGAACGAGGGCAGCCTGCTCGGCCGCGCCAACGCCCTGAAAAACCTGGCCCAATTGGCGGGGGGCGCCCTGGTGTTCGTCGGCTTCTCCCTCATCGGACCGGACCGCCTCGCCTTCGGTTTCAAGG
>Ga0154389_1199_pt7 | contig 10143 bp, 12 predicted proteins | sample RifGroB1_FD_105632 | JGI IMG/M metagenome (GOLD analysis project Ga0154389, IMG submission 105632) | Treponema sp. GWB1_62_6 | reverse complement strand
TTCAGTTTTTCGCTCTTTTCGTATCCGGAAAGCCTCGTGCTTCCCGATCCTATACACAGCCGCCTGAGGACTCGGGCAAGAGCGCAATTCGCCTTGGGCCTCGGCGCTCAAGCCGCGGCCGCGATGGGTGTCGCCATGTCTTCCACGGAAAACCGCGACGCCGCGCTCTGGGGTTACGCCTCCGCGGGAATCCTGGCGGCGCTGGATCTGTTGTACGGGTTCTGGGGCACCGTTTCCGACAGCCAATGGTACGCTGAACAGATGGACTTGCGGGAGCGGAAGCGCGGGCTTGAAATGCGGCGCGACCGGATAGTCAAGGGGGAATGACGGACCCTCCGTGGACCACACGGTCGCGTCCGGACCAGGTCCGCATGCTTTTCCGTCAGGCCGACGCGTGGTACACTTCTTCCATGAAAACTACCGCAAAGAAACGCATTCTCCGTGCGGCCTTCCTTCTCGCGACGGCGCTGCTCCTGTCCCTTGTCCTGGCGTCCTGCCTCCCCGGGGACGGCAAGGCCACGCCGGAAAAGCCGGCCGGGTTCCTGTCGGGTATCTGGCATGGCTGGGTTGCGCCTTTTTCCCTGATCGCCGGTATCTTCAACCACAGCATCAGAGTCTACGAACCGCTGAATTCGGGCTGGTGGTACGACTTCGGATTCTATATCGCGCTGGTCGGCGGTTTCGGCGGCTTCGCGCTTTCCCGCAAAGTCGGCCGTCGCGGCCGCTACCGATCATGACCGAAAGCGAACGGCATTCGCGCCTTTTCGACAGGATAGCCCTTCCGTATTCCTGGTTCTTTTCGGGCCAAACCCGTTCGTACGCCGCGTGCTTCGAAGCCGGACGCGGCGCCTTGCCCCCGCCGGCCGGGAAAAAAGCGCTTGACCTCGGCTGCGGGACGGGAGCGTTCACCGCCGCATTGCGCAAGGAAGGCTGGGAGACTGTAGGCATCGATGCTGCGCCCGCGATGGTCTCCGTCGCCGGCAGGCGCGGAATAGCCTGCGCGCAAGGGAATTTGCTCAAGGGTCTTCCGTATCCCGATAAAAGTTTCGACTTGGTAAGCGCCGCCTACGTCGCCCACGGTCTGGTTCGGGAGGACCGGCGTCTTCTCTTTGCGGAAGCGGGGCGGCTTTCAAGGGGCGTCGTCCTGTTCCACGACTACAACGGCGAGCGCAGTTTCCTGACCGATTTCATCGAATGGCTGGAAGGCGGGGATTACTTCAATTTCATCGGAACGATCGCGGACGAGCTCCGTTCGGCCTTTTCTGACCTACGTATAGTTCCGGTGGGGAAGCAGAGCGCCTGGTATGTCTGTACCCCGTAAAGGGAATTCGGCAAGCAGCCCGTAGCGCGCGCCGGAACGATCGAGCCGCGATTCGAATACCCCCAGGGTCTCGATGGTCGTCCGGGCGCGTACGGGAGCGGCCATTTCTTCTTGCGTAAGAACGGCGGCCGTCCGAGTCGAGCGCGCCAGAGTCGCATGGGCCTTGAAGGCGCGCCGTTCGCGTTCCCGGAAGGGGCGGCCGGTTTCCCGGCCCAGCGCTTCCAATTCATCCTCAAGGCACCGCGCCAAGGCCTCGGCTTCATTTCCGCCCGCAGAGAACCGGGCCGCGAGAACCTTCGCCGCCCCTCGACGGGGAAGCGCCAGGAGACCGTCGGCTTCCAGGACGAAGGCGGAGCCGCCGGCGGCCGTCCGTCGCGCCGCTTCCGTCGCGAGGGACAGACCCGCCTGGTCAAGCTCTCCGAGGAAGGCGAGGGTGAGGTGCATCCCGTCGGGCTTTATCCAGCGCAGGTCGGCCCGTCCGGCGCGGAGTCCAGCGGTTGCCTCCGCCAAGGCCTGTTTGAATGCGTCGCTGAGCACTAGGGCGACGAATATCCTCAGCATCTCCTTCCTCCACCGCGGACTTTCATGAAGCGCCCTCGCTTGCTTGCGCAGGCGCTCGGTGTTAAGGTATGGAAATGTCCCGGAAAAAGCCATATCTGAAAAAAATCGCCATCCTCCTGTGCGCCAGCGTCGCCGCGGCGACGTTGCCGGCCCTGGAAGGCGATCCGTCGTTCGCCTTCCAGGAAATCTGGGGATACCTGATCAGCGGTTCCGAAAGCGCCATCGACGCCTCCTTTCCCGTATCCGATATCGCCTATTTCGCCGCCGGTTTGAATTCCTTCGGAACCCTCGTCGGCGTACCCGATGTCCGCAAGGTACGACCCCTGGGGAAACGGGTCCACCTCGTGGTCGCCGAGACGGGGAACCAGGCATTGACCCATTTCTGCCTGGACCCCGCGTATCCTGTGCGCGACGCCCTCGTCCGCGACATCACCCTCGCCGCCGTGGATTTCGACGGGGTCCAGATCGATTTCGAGGCGGTGAACGCCAAGGACAAGGAGCACTTCCTCGCATTCCTTTCCCGTCTGAAGGGCAGCCTGGGAAACAGGACGCTGAGCGTCGCGCTGGTCGCCCGCTGGCGGGACGTGAACGACGCCTACGACTACGGGCGGATTTCGGCGATCGCGGACCGGGTCATAATCATGGCCTATGACGAGCACTGGAGTTCGAGCGGGCCGGGGGCGATAGCCTCGCTGGAATGGTGCCGCACCATATCGGACTATGCCCAGCGCAAGATCGGAGCGGGCAAGCTCGTGATGGCTTTGCCTTTCTACGGGAGAGCGTGGGCAGACAAGAATCCAGCCAAGGCCTATGCGCATGCGGGCATCTCCAGGATAATTTCGGAGAAAGAATTGAGCGCCGGACGCTTGTCGGATGAAAGTCCTTTCTTCGAATACCAGGAAACGGTGAACGTTCGGGTCTTCTTCGAAGATGCGAGGTCCCTAGGCTCCCGGCTTCGGCTCTACTCGGACGCGCTCGTCGGAAAGGTCGCATTCTGGCGGCTCGGCCTTGAAGACGCGGAAATCTGGAAAGCTCTCCGCCTGGTCGAATGAAAACAAGAAAAGGAGATTCCATGGAAACCGTGAATAAACCATTGGTCATCGCCCACCGGGGCTACCGCGCGATCGCACCGGAGAATACACTGCTGGCCGCGCAGAAGGGCTTCGAAGCAGGAGCGGAATGGTGGGAACTGGATACGGCCGAAACGAAGGACGGGGAGCTCGTGGTGATCCACGACGACAACCTGGTGCGCACGACGGATGCCAAGAAAACGTTTCCCGGCCGCTCGCCCTGGATCGTCTACGATTTCACGCTGGAGGAACTCCGCAAGCTCGACGCGGGAAGCTGGTTCGCGGCCGCCGATCCCTTCCGTCAGATCGCCGCGGGCGTCGTCCGACGGACCGACGTGTTCCATGCCCTGAAGGTACCCACCCTGCGCGAATGCCTGGTCCTGACCAGGGACCTGGGCATGAAGGTCAACGTGGAGATAAAAAGCGCCGCGGGCCATGCCTGCGACGCTTCCATCGTCGAGAAAACCGTGGCGCTGATCCGGGAACTTGACATGCGGGAGGACGTGCTGATCTCCTCCTTCAACCATCCCTATTTGGCGAGGGTCAAGGCGGCCGACGCCGGGATCAGGACGGGAATCCTCATAGACGATCCTCTGGCCGATCCAGTAGAAAAGCTGAAGGATCTCGGGGCGTTCTCGCTCAACCCGAACGTGGCCAAGCTGGACGAAGCCACGGTGCGACGGGTCAGGGAAGCCGGCTTCGAGGTCTACCCATGGACGGTCAACGATGAATCCGACATGAGGAGGCTGCTGGAATGGGGCGTTTCTGGCTTGATCACCGATTTCGTGGACCGCGCGCGAGGATCCGCCGACGCGTATATGCGCGGGCAAACGATTCTTTGACGTTCTTTTCATTTGCACGGAGGGAAAAACGGGGTTAAGCTGAACAGCGGCGGATTGCGAACGTCCGCCGCCGCACATCGCCAAGGAGGCAATTAATGAAGAGATTCCCGATCGCAGCTGCCGTCTTGCTAGTCCTCGCCACGGGGCTCTATGCCCAGACCAACATTGAATTCTGGCACGCCATGACCGGAAAGAACGGTGAAATGGTTCAGGCCCTCTCCGACAAGTTCAACGCCAGCCAGAGTTCGTATAAAGTGACTCCCGTTTACAAGGGTTCCTACAGCGATACCATGAACGCCGGCATCGCGGCCTTCCGCGCAGGCCAGGCTCCCGCCATTCTGCAGGTCTATGAGGTAGGCACCGCCACCATGATGGCCGCCAAGGGCGCCGTCAAGCCGGTTTATCAGCTCATGGCCGAGAACAACGAGAAATTCGACCCGAACATCTATATTCCGACGGTGAAGGGGTACTATACCGATTCCCAAGGCAAGATGCTTTCCATGCCTTTTAATTCCTCCACCTCCGTCATGTACTACAACAAGGACGCGTTCAGGAAAGCGGGTCTGGATCCCGAGAAGCCGCCGGTCACTTGGCCTCAGTTCTTCGAAACGGCCCGCAAGCTGAAGGCATCCGGAATGGAAGGCGGCTACACCACCGCCTGGATCAGCTGGATCCAGCTCGAGAATTTCTCGGCTTGGCACAACGTACCCTTCGGCACCAAGTCCAACGGCTTCGAAGGCCTTGACACCCAGCTGGTTTTCAACACGCCCCTTCAGGTGAAGCATTTTACCCAGATTGCCCAGGACGCGAAGGACAAGGTCTTCATCTATGGAGGACGCGAGGGAAAATGCGATCCCCTGTTCATTTCAGGTCAGGTCGGCATGGTATTCCAGTCGATCGGGGCGAACGGAACCTACAGGAAGAGCGCCAAATTCGATTACGGCGTAACCCGTCTCCCGTATTATCCTGACGTCGCCGGCGCCCCCCAGAATTCCATCATCGGCGGCGCGAGCCTTTGGGTCCTGAACGGACGTACCAAGCCCGAATACCAGGCTGTGGCTGACTTTTTCTCTTTCATCTCCACTCCGGAGATGCAGTCGCTTTGGCACCGAGAGACCGGATACGTGCCCGTCACTACCGCCGCATACGAGTACACCAAGGCCCTTGGGTTCTACAAGGACAATCCCGGCCACGAGATCGCGATCAAGCAGCTGTTGAACAAGGAGCCTACGGCCAATTCCAAGGGCATCCGCTTCGGCAACTTCAACATCATCCGCGAGATTGAAGACCAGGTTTGGGAAGACATCCTCGCCGACAAGATTTCCGTCAAGGACGGACTGGACAAGATGGTCAAGGACGGCAACGCCAAGCTCCGCGAGTTCGAGAGGCTGAACAAGTAATCGCCCTTCGTCCAGATAAAGTGCAGGGGTTGCCCGGGTAGTCTCCGACTTTTCGGGCAACCGCTTTCAAATCCCATCCTTCCAGGAACCGAAATGTCCAAACAATATGAATTCAAGGCCAAAGGACTACCGTACCTGTTGGTCCTGCCGCAGATGGTGGTGGTCGTCCTTTTCTTCTTCTGGCCTGCAGCCCAAGCGGTCTGGCAATCTTTCTTTTTGCAAGATCCCTTCGGCGGCAGGGTTATCTTCGTCGGCTTGGAAAATTACACCCGCCTTTTTACGGATTCCTCGTACGGCTACGCGGCTTCGTTCGTCGTCTCCATAGCGTTCGCGGTCTGCGTCACCGTGCTCGCGATGTCGTCGGCCTTGTTTCTGGCCGTACAGGCGAACAAAGGTTTGCCCTTCGGCTCTTTCTATAAAACCATGCTTATTTGGCCCTACGCGGTCGCTACCATGGTAGCGGGCGTACTGTGGCTGTTCATGTTCAATCCCAACGTGGGTATCATCGCCTGGCTGCTCAAGCATAAGCTGGGAATCGAATGGAGCCATCTGCTCAATTCGAGCCAGGCCTTCCTCCTCATAACGATAGCGGCGAGCTGGAAGCAGATCGCCTACAATTTCGTATTCTTCCTCGCGGGCTTGCAGAGCGTGCCGGCCACCCTTGTGGAGGCCGCCGCCATCGACGGAGCCGGACCCGCCGCCCGGTTCTGGAGGATAATCTATCCTCTGCTCTCTCCGACTACCTTCTATCTATTGGTCATGAACCTCGTGTACGGCTTTTTCGAGACCTTTCCCATCATCCACCAAGTCACCGCGGGCGGCCCCGGCACGGCGACGAACATCCTCGTATACAAGGTGTGGAGGGACGGGGTGATCAACCTGGACCTCGGCGGTTCCGCCGCCCAGTCCGTCATCCTGATGATCCTCGTCATCGGCCTGACCGTCATCCAATTCCGCTTCATCGAACGGAAAGTGAACTACTAAGGGGCGCATCATGAGAGAACATACCCGCTATCGCCGCGTCCTTCCCCATATATTCCTATTATTCGCCATCTTCATCGTCCTCTTCCCGATCTACGTCGTTTTCGACGCTTCAACGCAATTAAATGAAGACATCCTTTCCGCCCCGATGCCTTTGCTGCCGGGAGCCCACTTCATCGAAAACTATACCAGGGCTTTGCTGGAAGGACCCAAGAACCTGGGCGCTTCCGCTTTCATCATGATCAAGAACTCCCTGATCATGGCCTTGGGAATTTCAACGGGAAAGATCATGATTTCCCTCCTCGCGGCCTTCGCCATAGTTTTCTTCCACTTCAAGGGCAGGAATTTCTGTTTCTGGGCGATTTTCATAACCTTGATGCTGCCGGTCGAAGTCCGCATCATGCCCACGTACAAAGTCATATCTGACCTCAATATGCTGAACAGCTACGCGGGGCTCATCCTCCCCATGGTCGTGTCGGCGACGGCCGTGTTCCTGTTCCGGCAGTTCTACCTGTCCATCCCGAGGGAGATCGCGGAAGCGTCCCAGATAGACGGCGCGTCGCCCATGCAGTTCTTCGGAACGATCCTGGTTCCGATGACGCAGACCCCCGTAGCGGCCATGTTCGTCATCCAGTTCATCTACGGCTGGAACCAGTACCTCTGGCCCTTGCTCATCACGACCAAGCAGGACTTCTATACCCTGCTGATCGGCATCAACCGCATGATGTCCGGAGCTGACGTGCAGATCGAATGGCAAATAGTTATGGCTACAACGCTGATCACCATGATTCCGCCGGTCCTCGTCGTGATCGCCATGCAAAACCAGTTCATCACGGGTATGACGGAGACGGAAAAGTAGGAGCGGCCGCGCCGGGTGTGGCCGCGCCGGGTGTGGCCGCGCCGGGTGTGGCCGCGCCGGGTGTGGCCGCGCCGGAAGCGGCCGCGCCGGGCGCATCCCGCGCCACCCGATGCACCCGGCTCGCCTCGTACCTTCAGCGTTCTCCCAGGTATTCCTTGATGAGGCCGAGCTTCAGATCCTTGAGGCGATCGGTGATGGCGACCCGGTAGACATGGGGATTCAGGAGGCGCTTGTAGCTTCCGTCGAAACTTTCAAGACCGTCGCTCACCCTGGCGCGGATTTCCGGAAGTCCCGGGTGCGGCGCGAGAAGGGCGCCGGAGCGCATGCACGGTTTCAGCAGGGCTACAGGCTCTATCAACGGCACGTAATGGAAATGCCGGTAGTCGACCGCAGGATGCCAGAATGCATGATCCTGGCCTACCTGCAGGACCTCGGCACCATCGGCGGAGTCCGGATCGGCCAGGGCGAGAACGTCGGCGACCGCCATACCCGCCTCGTCGTGGATGCGCCAGGTTTGCTTGAGGGCAGGATTGGTGGTCTTTTCGGGATTGTCGGAGAATTTCATCACCGGAACGAGGCCTCCGTCTCCGTTTCCGCGCGCCGTCAGTTTGTACACGCCAGTGAACGCCGCCTCCTCGCCGCCGGTCACCATACGCGTGCCGACGCCCCAGGAATCGATGGGCGCGCCCGCGGCGCTGAGGGTCTCGATGATGGCTTCGTCCAGGTCGTTGGAGACGGCGATCGTCGCCTTCGGGAATCCGGCGTCGTCCAGCGCCTTGCGCACCTTGACCGACAGGTAATGGATGTCGCCGGAATCCAGGCGCACGCCGAAATTTTTTCCTTTGGCCGCCAATCTTGCCCCCGCTTCGATCGCGTGGCCTATTCCGCTCTCGAGGGTATCGTAGGTATCGATGAGGAAGATCGTCCGGTCCGGGTAGATCTCCGCGTACGCGTCGAAAGCCTCAAGCTCGCTCGGGAAGGACATCACCCAGGAATGGGCCATGGTGCCCATCACGGGGATGCCGAAGCGCGCGCCCGCGAGGGTGTTGGAGGTGCCGGATGCGCCGCCGATATAGGCCGCGCGGGTGGCGGACATGGCGCCGTCCGGCCCCTGCGCCCGCCGGAGGCCGAATTCCATGACGGAGCCCTTGTCCGAGGCGAGCCAGACCCGCGCTGCCTTTGTGGCGACGAGGCTCTGAAAGTTGACCGTATTCAGGAGCATGCCTTCTATCAACTGAGCCTCGATGAGTCCGGCATCGATCCGTATCAGGGGTTCCTGCGGGAAAACTATCGTGCCCTCGTCCACCGCCCACACGTCACCCGAGAAGCGGAAATCCTGAAGGTAGCGGAGAAAGGGTTTTTCGAAGACGCCGAGGGAGTCCAGGTATTCCAAGTGGGAATCCGCAAAACGGAAGATCTTCAGCTTCTCCAGGAAACTTTCCAGACCCGCGAATATGGCGAATCCGCTATTGAAAGGTTGGCGGCGGAAGAACATCTCGAATACCGACCGGCGATCCATGTTCCGCTTCCAGAAGCCTTGGGCCATCGTCAATTCATAGAAGTCGGTGAAGAGGGCGGATCCTTCGGTCAAAGCAGGTCCTCCGTTGCGATGAAGAGGACGCCGGCATCCCTCATGGATTGGAGAGCCCGTTCCCCTGAGCCTTCGGGCACCCCGACCGCGCGGATCGCATCCGAGACGATCACGGTCTCATAGCCGAGCCGGGCCGCGTCCAGGGCGCTGTACAGCACGCAATAGTCGGTGGCGAGGCCGCAGAGGAAGACGGTGCCCAGTCCGAGGCCCTTCAGCGCGCCGTCCAGGCCGGTCGACGTCCTGCGGTCGTTTTCGAAGAAGGCCGAATACGAATCCAGGGAGTTGCGGAAACCCTTCCGCAGAATGAGGCTTACCGGCGCGGTATCGAAACCGGGATGGAAAGCGGCTCCGGCGCTTCCTTGGACGCAATGATCGGGCCACAGGGTCTGGTCCACGGCGGCGGGGAGGGGAACGTCAGTCCGCCGGTCGGGCTGACGGACAGGCGGAAACGCATCGGCGTCGAGGGCGAGCGCGATCCTGTCGTAGAGCGCGGCTCCGGGATGGGCCGAGGCGAAGGAAACATGGCCTTCCGGATGCCAGTCCTGGGTTGCTATGACGCGGCCGCCCGTAGCGGCGAAGCGCGCGGCCAGCACGTTGATCGGCCGGACGACGGCATCGCCGTCCGGTACGGCGAGGGCTCCGCCGGGACAGAAATCCGCTTGCACGTCGATGGCGATGAGTGCGGCTCGGGCGATGTCGATAACCATGGCGGCCTCCGGAAGCAATGTTAGCCTAGATGGGTTGGATCGTAAAGGCGCGATCGGCGAAACGGATCGTCAGCGGAGCCCTTCGACCCGGATGCGCGAACCCGCGCTGGTTTTTTCGATCTCGACCCTGCTCGGGATGCGGGCGCGCATTTCACCGACATGGGAAACCAGGCCGACCATGCGGTGGTCCCGGATCTCGTCCAGGATGCCGAGCGCCTTGTCCAGGCTCGCCTCGTCCAGACTGCCGAAACCCTCGTCGATGAAGACCGCGTCCAGACGGATGCCGCCCGAGCGCGCCTGTATCGAGTCGGCGAGACCGAGGGCGAGGCTGATGGATGCCATGAAGCTTTCGCCGCCGGAGAGGGTCGCGCATGGCCGTTCCCTGCCGGTATAGGCATCGAAGACCGCGAGATCCAGGCCGGAGAGTCCCCGCCCTCCTTCCCGGTCGGCGTCCAGGATCAACCGGTAACGGCCTTCCGACATGCGCTCCAGGCGCTTGGTCGCGTAGGCGGCGATCTCGGCGAGGTACAGGCCGAGTATCCAGGAGTCGAAGGCTTTCTTCCGGGGATTGTTGCCCGAAAGGTCGTCGTCCAGAGCTTTCAGGCCGGCCGTTTCTTTCGCGAGGCTCCTCCTCCTCGCCTCCGCCTCCTCCCAGTCCGCCTTGTCCTTTTCCAGGGCAGCGAGGGCGGAGGCAGCTTCGTCGCGCGCCGATGCCGCCTGCGCCTTTTCCGATGCGCAGGCTTCCTGCGCGGATTTCAGGGACGCGGATTCGACCGGACCTTCCCAGCGCGCCAGGCTCACGGCTTCCTCG
>Ga0154389_1194_pt1 | contig 10237 bp, 7 predicted proteins | sample RifGroB1_FD_105632 | JGI IMG/M metagenome (GOLD analysis project Ga0154389, IMG submission 105632) | Treponema sp. GWB1_62_6 | reverse complement strand
GGCGGCCCCCCTCGATCTGGGCTGCGGCATCGGCTGCCGTGCTCGCGGAGAACTCTATCTCCTCCAAGGCCGCGTCACGGCGGGAACGGTCCACCACGTCCGCGCGGCCCGTCCGGAAAAGGGCGCCGGAAAGGGAATCGACGAACTGGAGCATGGATTCCCGGTCGACGTCCTTCACGCGGAGTTCGAGGACCGCGAGGGTCGGTCGTTCCTGGGCGAAGACGGAGACGGTGGCGAGGAGCGAAAGTGCGGCGAACGCCGCGGTCGTATTACGCATTTCCCTACTATACCGCTTCCCGGCATGTTTTCCGAGACGGCCGCGAGCCGCTGATCCGCAATACCATGACGGGAACGAGATCGCGGGGGAGGTTCAGCGGCATCGCGCTGTCCGCGCCGTTCCGCTTTACGAATCACTCCCCGATCGCCTCGAGGTCGGCGAGATCCTTGGCGCGACCCCGAGCTGAACGACGCGATCGGGCGTCTCAAAATCGGCAAGAGATAGTCCGAGAGATCCGAACCCGAAATCGGCCAATGCGGCGAGGACCCGTGAGGCATTGGCCGGCGCCGGATCGATGTAGATATCCATATCCCCGGTGTATCTCGGATGCCCGTGCCAGGCGAGCGCGAAGGCACCGATTATCAGGTACCGGACTTCATTCGCGTTGAAGCACTCGAGCGACTCTTTGAAGTCTTGCCTGGCTTCCATGCCGCATCCTGACGTATCTCAACCTTCCCATCCGAGCACCGCCGATATCTCCGCCGCCGCCGCCTTTATCCGTGCCTCGTATTCCGCGCGGCGCTCTTCCTGAAAGCGGAACATGGGCCAGGAGGCGCTGACCGCCGCAACGGCGCGGCCCGAATTGTCGCGTATCGGTGCGGCCAGGCAGCTGATGCCGGTCTCGTGCTCCTCGGCGTCGCAGCCGATTCCTTCCAGCCTGATCCTCTCCAGTTCGGCTTCCAGGGCTTTCGCGTCCCGTAGCGTGCGCGGGGTGAAGGGGACGAGCTTGGTGCTTGCGATCCGGGAAGCGCGCGCACCATCGTCCAGGTCCGCCAGGAGGACTTTCCCGATGGCGGTGCAGTACAGCGGAATCTTCTTCCCCACGCGGGAATACATGCGGATCGTGTATTTCGATTCGATCTTGAGCACGTAGACGGCTTCTTCGTCTTCCTCTTCCAGCACGCCCATGTGCACCGTCTCGCCGAGGTCGGCGGAAAGCCTCTCGGCGACGGGCCGGGCGACCTTGGCCAATTCGATATGGTCCAGGGCCTTGGAGCCGACGGCGAAGAGTTTCATGGTCAGGAACCAGCGGTCGGCGTCATCCTTGCGGACGTAGCCGAGTTCGCGCAGCGTATTCAGGAAACGGTAGACCGTGGGCTTGGCGAGCCTGGTCGTCCGCGCCAGCTCCTCGAGGTTGGAGCTGGAGACGAGGGCTAGCTTCTCCACGATGACGAAGGCGCGCGAGACGGCGCTGATGGCTTTGGCGCCGCCGCCCTTGCGCGCTCCGGCGGCCGGGCTCGACTCTTTATTCCTATTCGCCGCGGTTTTCATCAGGAACCGAAATAGCGTTCGGCGTTGCCGAAGGAGATGTCCGCGACGATGCGGTCCAAGAGCTTGGTCGAAGCGGGGATTTCCCCGTCCTCGGCCCAGCGACCGAGCAGCTCGCAGAGGATGCGGCGGAAATACTCGTGGCGCGGGTAGGACAGGAAACTGCGCGAATCGGTGAGCATGCCGATGAAGCGCGGCAGGAGTCCGAGGTTGCCGAGGAGGCGCAGCTGCTCCGACATCCCGTCCTTGTGGTCGCAGAACCACCAGGCCGAGCCGAGCTGTATCTTGCCGGGTATGCCGCCGCCCTGGAAGCAGCCCATGAGCGTTCCCAGGCTGTACCAATCCTTCGGATTCAGGCTGTACAGTATGGTACGGGGAAGTTTTCCGCGGGAATCCAGCAGATCCAGCAAGCGGGCGAGCTTGGCGGCCGCCTGCATGTCATGCGTCGCGTCGAAACCGGTGTCGGGACCGAGCGCCTTGAACATGCGCGAGCTGTTGTTTCGTATCGCGGCCAGGTGGAGTTGCATGGCCCAGCCCCGGTCGGCGTACTCGGCTCCCAGGAAGGAAAGAAGGAAGGTTTTGTACGAATCGGCCGCGCGCGCGTCCGGTTTTCCGCCCGAGAGGGCGAAGGCGAAGGTCGCGGCGACTTCCGCTTCCCAGGCTGCGCCCGAGCCGCCGTCGGAGGCTAGTTCGAAGGGGGGATATTCCAGCGCGTGGTCCGAGGCTCGGCAGCCCATCGAATCGAAGAAGGCGACGCGGCGCTTCAGCGCCTCCAGCAGGTCGGCGAGCTTCTCGATCCTGACTCCGGCCGCGGTTCCGAGCTGGGCGACGTACGCGGGGAAGCCGTCGCGGTCCAGATGGACGGCCTTGTCGGGCCTGAAGGAGGGCAGTACCTTGGTCGTGGTCCGGCCTTCGGCCTTGATCCGCGCGTGCCATTCAAGGGAATCCGCCGGATCGTCGGTGGTGCCGACCGCGTGGACTCTGAAATTCTTGAAGATGCCGTAGACGGAGAGTTCGTCCGTCGGCAGCTTGGCGTTCGCCTTCTCCCAGATTGCGGGGGCGCTTCGTTCGTCCAGCGGTTCGGAAATGCCGAAGTAGCGCTGCAGTTCCAGATGGGTCCAGTGGTACAGGGGATTCCCGATCGCGTTGGGTATGGTGGTCGCCCAGGCGAAGAACTTGTCGTAGGGTTTTCCGTCGCCGGTCACGAGGCGTTCGTCCACTCCGTTGGACCGCATCGCACGCCACTTGTAGTGGTCGCCTCCGAGCCAGACCTCGGCGAGGTCGGAAAAGCGCTTGTTTTCCGCAATCTCGCGGGGGGATAGGTGGCAATGGTAATCGAAGATCGGCTGTTGGGCGGCGACTTCGTGGTACAGGCGGCGGGCCGTATCAGTCGTCAGCAGGAAATCCTTGTCCATGAATCCTTTCATTCCGGGCCTCCGTTCTTGGGTATGGGTTTCCCCAGCAGGAGCCTGCCGAAGACCGCGGCGAGGCTTTGCTGGAAGATCATGCCGAGGATGGCCGGCAGGGCCGCCGCCTCGGGAAAGTACGCGATGGCGAGGGTGGCGGCGGCGCTGATGTTGCGGAGGCCCACGCTGAAGACGAGGGTCCTCGCCTTCGCTCCGCGCAGGGCAGGCGCGAAGCCGAGCAGGCGCCCGAGCGAGAAGCCGAGCGCGGCCAGCAGGATGCCGACGGCGGCTATCATCCAGGTTTTGGAGCCGCCTAGGTCCACTTGGGGGGCGATAGCCGCCGCGTTGGCCGAAACGACCAAGATGAGGCAGAGCTTGGAGACGGGGCCAAGGAAGGGTCCGGCGAGTTTCGGCGCCGCGCCCCGTGTAGCCTCATTCAGAGCGATGCCGATGACGGTGGGTATGGCGATCATCAGGACCAGGGAACTCGCCATTGCCGCCGCATCTATCGAAATGTTCGTTCCCAGCAGGAGGGAAGTGGAGAAGGGGACTACGAAGGGCGCGGCGAGGACGTCGAGGAGAATGATCGCCAGGGCGAGGGCTCCGTCCCCACGGAACATGGAGACCCAGATGAAGGAGGAGATCGCCGTAGGCGTCGAGAACAGGAGCACGAAGCCTGCCGCGGTATCCGCATCGCCGGGAAGCGCCAAGTTGGAAGCCGCCAACGCCGCCAGGGGCATCAGCACGTGGGCCGAGATAAAGAAGACGATGACAGGCAGGGGATTCGCGACGGCGGCCCCGAGATCGCGGGCGCGCAGCTTCAGGGATCCGGACAGGGTCATCAAGGCGAAGAACCAGGGAACGAAGGGCTTGAGTTGGACGAAGACCGGCGAGGCGAGGAACCCTAACGCCACGCCGATCGGGGTCAGGATGGGCATGAGCGTTTCCAGGCGGGAATTGAGGGCGATCATGCGATCCGCCATCGATGGCAATTCGGTTCGGTTACCCATCGCTTCCTGGTTCTCCCCGGCTCGATTTATCTTGAAACGATGTTCCATTATTCAGTCCAGCGTGGGCTCTGTCAATCGGCGCCGGGACTCAGGTCCGGTATGCGAATTCCCCGAACAGTGCCTGGGCCCGCCTGCCCGTCCCGCCGTTCGTCGCGTACAGGCCGACGAGGGTCCCGGTATGCGACTTTCCCACCTTCACCTCCTCGCCGCTGAGAAATCGGGCATCCGGGACTTCGCCGACTGGTTGCCAGGCCGAACCGGCGCCGTTGGTAGCGGCGGTAGCGGCGGCGGCGCCGTCTGCGGCGCCGCCGCCGTGGGCGGACCGCCACTCGAAGTCCCGCCTCTGTCCCCGTACGGTAGTTTTCAGTTCTACCCCAGTGTCACGAAGATTGTGGAAAACGGGCGCCTGCGCGAGGACCGCGAGCTGCGCGATGACCGTCCGCTCGCCGTTCCGGCATTCGGTGAGCCGGATGACGTGCTCACCGCCGAGGGGACTGCCATCCTCTCGCCGAGAGAGGCAACAGGAGACCCAATTTGCGAAGCCGATGTAGGCGACGAGTCCGGCTTCCTCCCGGGCATCGAGCGGGTCGAAGCGGAGGACGCAGGTCGCTTCGTAGTCGAATTCGGTTTCCCGGCGGAGCAGCAGGTTGTCGATATGGATCGAAGCGAGCCCTTCGTTTCCCGCCAGTAGGATGAGTCCGCCTCCCGCGGCGTCCATCCGCCAGGAATGCGGCCGCGGGTTACGCGCCCACATCCAAGTCCTATTGAGCTCAGTCCCCGGGAAACGATCGATCGCCATCGCCTTCGGCGCCGCATCCGGCGCCGCATCCGGCGACCCGCCCGCCGCACCCGTCCCGCCCGCCGCACCCGTCCCGCCCGCCGCACCCGTCCCGCCCGCCGCGGCCGGCGGGCGCGGGAGGGCGGGGCGGCGCTGGACGGCGCTCGGTCCATGGCCTCCGTTGATCGTGAACCAGCCGTCTTCGGTCCATTCCACGGGGTCCAGGGCGGTTTCCCGGCCGAGGGTCGTGAAATTGCCGCCGTTGGGCCTGCCGCAGAGGTAGACGCACCACCATTCATCGGCGGCGGTCCCGACCAGCTGGCCGTGGCCGGCGCGTTGCAAGGGGGCGGCCGGATCGGTCTGCATAAGTAGGGGGTTCCGGGGACACTCCTCGTAGGGGCCGGACAGTGAGCGCGATCGGGCGACGTTGATCCTGTGGCCGTAGCCGGTCCCGCCTTCGGCGAGCATCGCGTAATACCAGCCGTTTCTTTTCAGCATGCGGGGGCCCTCCGGGCAGCGTGCACCGGTGCCGGCCCAGATGGTCCTGCCGGCGCCCGTGACGCGGGTGCGGTCGGCGGAGAGCGGGAACAGGCGGACGCCGGGTTCCAGCAGCATCCAGGAGCTTCCGTCGTCGTCGACGAAAAGGGAGGGATCGATGCCGTCGATGTCGATGAATACGGGATCGGACCAGGGGCCTTCGGCCCGTTCGGCCGTCATGACCATCTGGCGCCGGATGAGGCGGGAAGGGGCCTCTCCGGCGGCTCCGTTGAGCCTTAAGGTGGCGAAGAGGTGGAAGCGGCCGTCGTGGAAGGAGAGGTCGGGCGCCCAGATCCCGTGGGAATCCTCGATGCCCCGAAGATCCAGCTGTTCGTCGCGGTCGATCGCATGGCCGATCGGCTCCCATTCGACCAGATCCGCTGACCGGTAGATGGGTATCGCGGGAAAATACTGGAAGCTGGAGGTCGCCAGATAATACCAGTCGCCGACGCGCACGATCGAAGGATCGGGGTTGAAGCCGCGGAGCACGGGATTGCGGTAGGTCTCAGGGCTCTGCATGGGGATTGATTCTAGCCGGGTATTGCGGTTTTTGGAATACCGTTCCAGAATGAGGGCGGGAGGCGGCGATGCCGGATCGGAAAAGGACGCGGATCCTGCGCGGCAAGCGCGTGGGCTTCCTCACGGCCAGCGTCCATTCGGGCGCCTCTCTCCATCTCTGGCCGCCCCTGGCCGCCGCCGCCGAAAAAGCCGGAGTCGAGCTTTTCCTTTTTCCCGGTGGCCGGCTCCAGGCCGAGGATCCGGACGAGTCCATCCGCAACCGCGTCTTCGACCTCGCCTCCGCGCGGAATCTGGACGGGATCGTCAGCTGGGCTTCCAGCCTCGGCGGTTTCGTAGGACCCGCCGACCTGGACGCCTTCCATGCCCGCTTCGGCTCCTTGCCGCTTGTCGCCATGGCGCACCGGCTGCCGGGACGTCCGACGGTGCGCATAGACGCGTACAACGGGATGTTCCCGCTGCTGCGCCACATGCGCGAGGTCCACGGTACCCGCCGCATGGCCTTCCTCCGCGGCCCGGCCGAGCACGAGAGCGCGGAGGACCGCTACCGCGCCTTCCGGGATTTCCATGGCCAGACGGGGATTCCGTTCGAGGAACGGCTCGTCGCCTCGCCCCGGCCCTGGAACGCCGGGCGTTCGGCGATCGAGGAATTGCTCGACGGGCGCGGCCTCATGCCGGGCCGCGATTTCGACGCCCTGCTGGCCGCCAGCGACCTGCAGCTCCACGACGCGGTCCTCGCGTTGCAGGCGCGCGGCTTCTCCGTCCCGAAAGACTTGCTGGTCGCGGGTTTCAACGATTCGGAGGAAAGCCGCGTCCTTTCACCGCCGGTGACCACGGTGCGCCTGCCCTTCGCGGACCAGGCGGAGCGCGCCTTCTCCGTCCTGCTTTCCCTGCTGGCGGGGGATCAGGTGCCCGCCGACCAGACCCTGGGCACCGAGCTCGTTATCCGCCGCTCCTGTTCATGCGTTTCGGCCTCGGTGGATTCGGCCGGCTCGGCCTGGGCGCCGGGCGGGATGCAAGCCGGAGCGAGGGACGGGATACCGCGTTCCTCGAAAGAAATTCGGTCCCTGCTGTGCGACGCGGCGAGCGCGGCCGCGGGGGCGGGGAGCGATGAGCGTTCGGCTTGGATTGAGCCCATGGTCGACGATTTCCTGGTTGCGCTGGAGTCGGGCGATTCTTCCGGGGCTTCGGTCTTCCTGCGGACCCTGGAGCGTATCGCGGAGCGCCTTATCGGGCTGGAGCGCGATATAGAACCCTGGCAGGACGTCCTTTCAGCGATCCGCCGTGTCGCGCAGGAAATCCTCCCGCCGGATTCCTGGCCGCGGACGGAAGGTTTGCTGGATCGCGCCCGCGTGGTCATGGCGGAAGCCGCCGGGCGCGCGCGCGCCTACGGGATCTGGAGGGCGGGAAAGCTCGCCGGAGCAATCCGGGAGCTGGAAAAAGACCTGATCAGGGCGAAGGACCGGACCATGCTCGGCGCGGTTTTCGCCGCCCGGCTTCCGGCTCTGGATATCCGGGCCGCCTGGCTCGTGGAGGAGGATGCGGGAGGAACCGCCCGGCTAACCGCGGGTTTCGACGAGGACGGAATCGTCGACGCCGCTTCGCCGGCCCCCTTCCCGGCTTCGTTCCTCTTCCCTCCGTCCTTTTCACGACCCCGTCCCGGCAGGACCTGGGTGGTGGAGCCGCTCGCGGGCAACGGCGAGTATTTCGGCCGTCTGATCCTCAGTCTCGGCGTCCCCGACGGGGCCTTGTACGAAGAGCTGCGCGGCGCCGTGGCCAGCGCCCTGCAGGGTTTCCGCGCGATCGACGCGATCCGGCATGCCCGCGAGGAGGCGGAAAAGGCGGAAGCCCTGAAGGCCCGTTTCCTGGCGAACGTGAGCGCCGAATTCCGTCTTCCCTTGCGGGGCATCCTGGAGAACGTCGGCATCGCTTCATCTGTCCTGACCCGGAGGGGTCACTCCGCTTCCGCGACCCGCCTCTCCGAGGCGCTGGAGTCCATCGAGTCCGATGCCCGCCGTCAGCTGCGCCTGACGGACGACCTGCTGGACCTTTCCCGCTCGGAGGTCGGCGACCTGGCCCTCGACGCCGTGTTGCTGCGTCCCGAGGCTATGCTCGCCCAGGCGCGTGCCGAGACGGCTGCCTCGGCGGGCGCGGCGGGCGCGGCGGGGGCGACGGGCGCGGCGGGCGCGGCGGGGGCGACGGGCGCGGCGGGGGCGACGGGCGCGGCTGCGGCTTCGGCTGCGGAAACCAGCGCATCCCCGGCCGCGGGGGAAGCGGCGCCGGTTCCGGCGGCGCCGATTTCGGCGGCGACGCGGCTTCCCTTCATCCTCGGCGACCCCAAGCGACTGGTTCGCCTCTTCGTGTTGCTGCTTGAACGCGGCGACGCTGCAACGGCCGCCTTTTCCGTGGAGGGTTCCTCTCTCGCGCTTCGCCTCCGCCGCACCGGACCGGAAACGGCCGCTCCGCGCGAAGGTTTCGGGCACGGCGAGGCCCTCGCCCGCACCCTGGCGGCCGCGCATTCGGGAATGCTGGAGACGATGGAGGGCGAGGGGGCTGATTCCGGCTGGATCCTGCGCCTTCCCTTTCCCAAACTCGCAGGCGAGGTTCCGTCCCTGGAGGCGGCTGCCGGCCCCCTGCTCTTCCTTTCGCGCTCGCTCCCGGTGCCTCCGGCGCTCGCGGCGGCGGGGATGGAAATCGTGGCGCTCGACCCCCTGCGCGCGGCCGCGGAACTGTCTTCGATCGCGCAGCCTTCGGCGCTCGCCTGGGATCTGGCCGGAGCGGATCCGACGGAAGCCGCGGCCGTGCTTTCCCTGGCCCGCAACGAGAATCTGGCCCGCTTGCCCTTCCTGCTTTTCCCGGCGGCGCCGGCTTCAGGCGAAGCGGGCGCAGGCGAGCCGGCCTCCGGCTCTCCGGATTCAGGCGAGGCGGTTTCCGTCTCCGAAGCCATCGCCGCCGCCGCCGGGGAGCGCGCGCGGGGCGTCGTGCTCATCCGCGACGCGGACCGTGAACGGGCGGCCGCCCTCGTCCGGGAATTCTCTTCCGCGGGTTTCGCCGAAGTCGCGGCGGTCGAAACGTCGGGCGAGCTTCGTCCGCCGCGCCGCGGAGGCGCCGGGAGGATCGTCGTCATCCTAAGGGCGGTGGACGGGAACTTCCCCGAGGCTCCGCCCTTCGCCCAGGAAACCTCCGAAAGGCCCTCGATCCTTATCCTCTGTCCCCGGCTCCGCTCCTTCGGCGAGGTTTCCAGCTTCCTCGGCTCGACCCGGACTCTCCTGCTCAATGACGGAGTCCTTGACGACCGGGAACTCGCCGCCTTCGTAGCGGCCCTGCTTGAAGGAAGACCGGTCCTCCCGCCTTTCACCGGCGACCTCGTCAAAAACGCGATCCTGTACCTGAACCTGCACCTGTCCGTCCCGATCGCCCGCTGGAAGCTGGCGGAAGCCGTCCACGCGAGCGAGGACTACCTCACCCGCGTTTTCCGCAGGGAGCTCGGGATAACCCCCTGGGACTACCTGGCACGGCTGAGGATCGCGGAAGCCAAGAGCATGCTGCGCGAAGGATCGTCCAGTGTCCGTGCCGTCGCCGCGGCTACCGGTTTCCCCGACCAGGCCTACTTCTGCCGGGTCTTCCGCAGGCGCGTCGGTTGCTCCCCGCTTGCCTGGCGCGATTCTCCGGTATTGTAGCGACTTCCATTCCGTCGATCCAAATAGCAAAAAGCCGGTAAAGTGCAAGCAAGGCGCGGAATATTTCCCGCGTCCGGACCTATGCTTTCTTTGTCGGACCTTCCGCGCTTCGCGGAGTGCGATACAGGAGCTGAACGTGCGATCCATTTCAAGAGCGGCCACCGTGCCGCGAAGAAACCTCTGGCGGGAGATGGTCCGGCACCGGGCCCTGTACATCCTCGTCCTGCCCTCGGTCGTCTATTTTCTGATCTTCAAGTACCTTCCGTTATGGAACGCGCAGATCGCGTTCAAGGATTTCCAGCCCCTCGACGGCATCATGGGAAGCGCCTGGTCCGGCTTCGACAATTTCATGGCCTTCTTCAAATCGTACTACTTCACCGAACTGATACGGAACACGCTTTTCTACAGTTTCGCGAAACTCCTCTTCGGCGTCCCGACGGCGGTCCTGCTGGCCCTCGCCATCTTCGAATCCAAGCGCCCCTTCTTCCGCCGCCTCGTACAGACGATCACCTATCTGCCCCACTTCCTCTCCTGGATCATCATGTACGGCCTGCTGCTCATGCTGCTCTCGCCGGGAGACGGCCTTGTCAACGATGTGCTGAAGCTTCTGGGCTTCAAGCCGATCGCTTTCATGACGACCGCTTCGACCTTCCCCTGGGTGGTCATACTCTCCGATATCTGGAAGGAAATGGGCTGGAGCGCGATTATCTTCCTCGCGGCCTTGCTGGCAATAGATCCGAGCCTCTTCGAGGCGGCGGACATGG
>Ga0154389_1169_pt4 | contig 10282 bp, 7 predicted proteins | sample RifGroB1_FD_105632 | JGI IMG/M metagenome (GOLD analysis project Ga0154389, IMG submission 105632) | Treponema sp. GWB1_62_6 | reverse complement strand
GGCAATACGCGGGAATGCGCGGAGCCGTCTATGTCGTCAACCTGCCCGGCAGCGAGCGCGCGGCACGTTTCTGCGCTAAACTTATAGCGCCGCTCATGGAACACGGCCTTCGCATGGCGAAGGGAGAGGGGCATTGAAGGAGGGATCGAATGGACAAAAGCGAACGGTCTTCCGGCGCCGTCAGAACGATAACGTGTTCGTCAAAAGAAATCGATGATGCTCTTCTGGCGTCGCTCGGTTTCGAGGACGCGCCGGCCCTCGTCCTCGGTTACGTCTCTCCGCATATCGATTTCCAGGAAACCGCCGGGAAAATCCGGAACGGCCTTCCCCGCGGCACCCAGGTAGTGCTCACGACCACGGCGGGAGAGCTCCGCAGCTCCGAAAAGACCGTCTCCCCTTATTGCGAAACCGGCGCCTCCTGGGACCGCGTCGTTCTGCAGTCATTTTCCCGGAGTATGATAAGCGCCGTCCATACGGTGGCGATTCCGCTGGGCGACGAGGATATCCGCGCGGGTAAACCGCAAAAACCGCCCGACAAGCGGATCGAAGACATCACGCAGCGATTGAGGCGCGTTTCGGTGCCGTTCAAGATCGATTACCGGGACACCGTCTGCTATACCTTGGTGGACGGGCTTTCGAACAGCGAAAGCTTTTTCATGGAAGCCGTATACGAAAGTTCCGCCGTGCCCTGCCTGCTGATCGGAGGCAGCGCGGGCGGAAAACTGGATTTCAAAAATACGTATATTTATGACGGGTCGTCGGTCAAACAGGATCATGCGATCCTGACCTTCATCAAATTCGCCGAAGGATATAGTTTCGGCGTTTTCACAACCCAAAATTTCGAAAAAACGGATAAATCTTTCGTCATACTCGAATGCGACGTCGCCCTGCGGCGTATCAAGGGGATATTCGAAGAAAGGACATTGGCCAAGAAACCGTTCATCGATTCCCTTTGCGATGCGCTCGGATGCAAAACCGCCGACTTGGAGACGAAGCTGAGCGATTATACTTTCGGCATCGAGATCGAAGGCGAGCTGTATATCCGTTCCGTTTCATCCGTGAACCATGAAGCGGGATTCGTCTCCTTCTATTGCGACATCGACGCGGGCGATAGGCTCTTCCTGCTCAAGAAGACCGATTTCGTATCCAAAACGGAACGCGATTACGGAACGTACGCGAAAGGCAAGCCCGTCCCCATCGGCGGAATCCTGAACGACTGCATTCTGCGCAGACTCATGAACGGGAAGGAAATCGGCGCCCTTTCCGCTTTCAAGGGAATCGACGCCGCGGGGTTTTCCATGTTCGGAGAATTGCTCGGCGTGAACGTCAACCAGACCCTGACCGCGCTCTTCCTGTATCGGACGGAAAAGGAGGACGCTCCTTTCCATGACGCGTATATCGATTCATTCCTCATCAAATATTCCGGATTCAAAAGCTATTTCCTGAAGAGAAAACTGGCCCGCGACGCGATCATCGAAACGATATACCGCAACACGCTTTCCACCGTCTTTTCCAGCTCCGACATGATACGGAACCTTTCCAAGGCCTTCGATCAGGCGATCAGCGAAATGGGCGGCAACCTGCAGGGACTCGGAAAAATAATGGAGAAACTGACCTCGTTCTCCGCGTCGATGGAAATGAACGGCAAGGAAAACGCGACATTATATTCGCAAATGAGGTCCCTCGTTGACCGTGTCAGGGAGATAGAAGGAGTCCTTGCGACCATCACTGATATCGCCGAGCAGACGGGCATATTGTCGATCAACGCGGCCATCCAAGCGGCCCGCGCAGGAGACCGGGGCAAAGGATTCGCGGTCGTCGCGGCCGAAGTCCGGAAATTATCCGAACTGATCAGCACGAATCTCCAATCGATAGACCTCACGACGGGCGCGATATTGAAATCCGTCGATTCGATTTCCAAAGTCGTCGAAGGCGCGCGGAACAGCCTCGGAACGATCGTTTTGGAAAGCAAAGCGATACACGGAGATACCGTTTCCATCATTGAGGGAATAACGCGGACGAAAGACACATTGAAAGCGGAGGACCAGGACGTAAAACGCATACTCGAATATCTGCAAGCCCTCCGCACGTCCGAAACGGTCATAGATATACTGATGAAGGAGCGGGTGTAGGGCATCGAATCGGGCAAGCGTTCACCGTAGCGGGTGCCCGTCTCCTCGATCCCCGTCTCCTCGATCCCCGTTTCCCCGCTCCCCGTCTCCCCGCTCCTCCGAAAATTTGCTATCCACCCCGATTCACATATACTTGAAAGCGATGCGCACCTTCCTGCTTATTTAATGCGAAGCATGGAGAAAAGTGTCCTATGAGTATGAAAAAACGGGATATTTCGGGTCCGATCCTGGTTTTCTCCCTCGGCGAATCCCACTGCGCCCTACTCCTCCCAACCGTCGAACGCGTGGTTCGCGCGGCGGCGGTTACGCCGCTTCCCAAAGCGCCGGAGATCGTTTCGGGCGTCATAAACGTTCAGGGGCGAATAATCCCTGTCATCGATGTCCGCAGTCGGTTTCGCTTGCCGGAGCGCGGGCTTCGCGTCGACGATCGTTTCATCATCGCGCATACGCCGACCCGGATCGTCGCGTTCGCGGTGGATTCCGTGGAGGGAGTCCGCGCGCTTGACGTTCGCGAACATGCCGAAACCGACCGAACCCTTCCTTACGCCGAATATCTTGAAGGGATAGCGAAAACGCCGGACGGCCTCATCCTGATATACGACATCGATACGTTCCTTTCATTGGACGAGGAAAAGATGCTCGCCCAAAGCCTTTCGGAAGGCGATTGATGAAGAAAAGGCGACCTTCGGATGCGTTGATCCGCTTCAACGAATTCATCAGCGACCGAATGGGGATCGAATTCGCCCAAGCGCGGTGGCGCGACTTTGAATCGAAAGCCGATGCGGCCGCCAGGGAGTTCGGTTTTCCCGATACGGAATCCTTCATCGATAATCTCGATTCATCGCCCTTATCCGAGGAGCGCGCCGAAAGGCTCGCCGGTCTGCTTACCAACGGCGAGACGTATTTTTGGCGTGAACCGCTCGTATTCGACGCGTTGGAAAACAGCATTCTGCCCGAAATGATTCGTTTCAGGGAACCGGCCGATCGGCGCTTGAGGATTTGGAGCGCGGGTTGTTCGTCGGGAGAAGAGCCGTATTCCATCGCGATCGCGCTGCGCAGGGCGATCAGCGATTTGAGCGGATGGGACGCGAGGATACTCGCCACCGACATCAATACCGCGCAGCTGAGGAAGGCGTCGGTCGGCGTTTACGGCGAATGGTCGTTCCGCAACGTGCCGGACGGATTCATGCGGGATAACTTGCGGGTACTGAACGACGGGAAGTGGAAAGTGCTTCCGAATATTCAGGATCTGGTCGATTTTGCCTGCCTGAACCTCGTAACGGATGAATATCCTCAGGCGATGGACATTATTTTCTGCAGGAACGTATTGATGTATTTTTCGCGGAACCGCGCCGTCGAGGTCGGACGAAAGCTGTACGATAGCCTGGCGGAAGGCGGATGGCTCTTCGTCGGCGCGAGCGAACTGTCGCCATCGATTTTCCCGCAGTTCGAATCGGTCGCGATCGACGGCGCGTACGGATATCGGAAGAGCTGGAAGACTTCCCGGGCGCCCGCAGCGGTACCTGAATGGTCCGCGGAACCTGAATGGTCCGCGGACCATTCAGGAGATTTCTCCGGAAGCGTTCTCCCCGACAGGATCGAACGCGCACCGGGCATCTTTATCCCCCCGAAGAAAACGACCCACGATGAAGAACCTTGCATAGACATTAAATCTTCCATCCGGGCGCTCGCCGACAGGGGAGATCTCGCGGGCGCCTTAACCTTATGCGAAGAAGCGATTTCCGGCGACAAGCTGGATCCCATCCTCCATTACCTGCGGGCCGTCATCCTCCAGGAATCGGATCGGAACGGAGAGGCGATAGGTTCGCTCCAAAGGGCGCTCTACGTGGATCCGAAATTCGCCCTTGCGCATTTCGCCCTGGGGAATCTCGCGATAAGGAACGGAGATCCGAAATCCGGAAGGCGATGCTACGAGAACGCCCATTCGCTATTGGCCGAGCTGGGCGATTCGGATGTCCTGCCCGAATCGGCGGATCTGACGGTCGGCAGGTTGCGGGAAATAATCCGTTCCGTTATGCGGATAGGAGCGCAGGAATGAACAACGAAAAGGAACGCACGATTCTGGAAGCGCGCGCGCGGATCCTGGCGCTGGAACCGGAACGGGAGACCGCCGCGGGGAAAAGACTCGACATCGTCGAATTCTTCTTGGCGAACGAATCCTACGGCATCGAATCTTCATTCGTACGCGAGGTGTTCCCTCTCAAGGAATTCACGCACTTGCCCGGGACGCCTTCCTTCGTATTAGGCATCGTCAATTTGCGCGGACGCATCTTATCGGTAGTCGATCTGAAGAAGTTTTTCGGCATTCCGGAGAAAGGTTTGGGGGATCTGAATAAAATCATCGTCATCGGCGACGGCCCGATGGAGTTCGGAATCCTCGCTGACGGAATCATCGGCGCGCGGGCGATCCCCCTTGATTCCATTCAGCCGCCGATCCCGACCGTCACAGGCATCTGCGCGGAATACCTGAAGGGCGTCACCGGAGAGCGCGTTATCGTCCTTGATGCGAAACGGATTCTTGAAGACAAGAAGATGGTCGTTGATATGGACGCGGACTGAACAATAAAAACGAAAGGAGACGGCGATGAGCGGATCAAGAATTAACGCTATGGGGATAGTTCTGCCGGCTTTGATCATTCCTGTCGCTCTGCTGTCGGGCTGTCTGTACTTTTTCCCCGAATGGAGGATGATCGACGAACGTCTTCATTCGATCGCGGAAGCGGTAGGCCTTTTCGCGGGAATATCGCTCGCGTTCCTTCTTATGATGCGGACCGATCAGGATCATGACGGAAGCCATTACGTTTGGGTTTCGTCCGCTTTGCTCGCGATGGGCATCCTTGACGGTTTCCACGCGAGCATCAAACCGGGAAACGGTTTCGTTTGGCTGCATAGCCTCGCCGTGTTATCCGGCGGGTCGCTTTTCGCGATGGTCTGGATACCGCCGGCATCCGATCATCGGAAAAAAAACGGGCCTTTGATAGCGTTCGCGACGGCGCTCGCAACCATTGCCGGAAACATCAGTTACGCATATCCGAAAGCTCAGTTGCCGATGATCGCGGATGGCGCATTCACACGCGAAGCCTCCATCATGAATATCTTGGGGGGCGTCGGTTTTTTCACGGCAGGCGCGTTCTTCATCAAACGCTACCGGATAAGCGGCGCGGTGGAAGAAATGCTCTTTTCCCTTTTTTGTCTGTTCAACGGTCTCGCAGGATCGGTTTTCCCGTTCGGCAACGCGTGGGACGCGGCGTGGTGGCTCATGCATCTGATTCGGCTCACGTCGTACCTCTTCGTTTTCGCGTACATCTTCATGATGTTCCAGGATCTCAACGAACGTCGGCGCCTGGCCGGACTGCTTCAGGAACGAACCTCGGAATTGACGAATTTGTTGCAGAGGGCGAAAGAAACGGTCAACGTGTTGGCATCCTCATCCGGAGAAATACTCGCGTCCACCACCCAGGTGGCGTCCACCATCGGAGAAACCGCCGCGGCGATCAGCGAGACCACGACGACTGTGGAAGAGGTGCGGCAGGCGGCCCAGCTATCGGCTGAAAAGGCGAAGAACGTTTCAGACAACGCGCAAACGGTTGCCCGGATATCGCAATCGGGGCGGAACGCCGTTGACGAAGCCGCGGCCGGGATGCTGACGGTCCGCGATCAGATGAATTCCATCGCAAGGACCATCGTCACTCTCAACGAACAAAACCAATCCGTCGGCGGCATAATCGCCACGGTTTCCGATATCGCCGACCAATCCAATCTTTTAGCGGTCAACGCGGCCATCGAGGCCGCCAGGGCCGGCGAGCAAGGAAAAGGCTTTTCCGTCGTAGCGCAAGAAATCAAGAGCCTCGCGGAACAGTCAAAACAAGCGACCGCATCGATTCGGGAAATCCTCAACGACGTGCAGAAGGCGACCGTCGCGGCCGTGATGGCGACGGAACAAGGAAGCAAGGCAGTCGAAGCCGGCGTCAAACAGTCGGAACTGGCGGGGGGAGCGATAAAAACTTTGGCGGACAGCAATTCGGAAGCCGCGCAAGCGGCGATCCAGATAGCCGCGTCCAGTCAACAACAGGTCGCGGGCATGAACCAGATCGTAACGGCGATGGAGAGCATCAACCAGGCGGGAGCGGAAACCGCGGCGAGCATGCGTCAAGCGGAGACGGCGGCGCGTGACCTTCATGAACTGGGGCAATCGCTCCAGGAATTGATCGAGCGATCAGATGTTACATGATCGAAGGAGGACGTACGATGAAATGGTTCATCAATTTACCGATGCGGATGAAATTGATTCTTGGCTTCGGCGCCATGTGGTTGCTGCTCGCGTCGGTGATCCTTACCGCGTACGTGAATATTTCCGGTATCGCAAGGTCTTCGCGAATGCTGCACGACAAGCAATATACAATAGCGCTGGAATTGCTCGGATTTCGATCGAACCAGAATTTCAACCGCGCCCAGATACTGGAGATGATGATGGTCCCCGACAAGCCGGCTCAGGAAAAGATCGTTGCGACCATCAATGAACGGCTTCTCCTGATGGATGATGAAATTAAGACGGTGACCTCCCTCAATCCTGATCCCCGGTTCCAGGATCGGGTCGCCGAGATGAAAAGCCTCGTTTCCCAATACCGCCAAACGCGCGACCAGGAAATCTCGCTTGTTTATGAGGGCAATATTGACGAAGCGCGCCGGCTGGGATCCGGCATCCAGGACGAGCGCTATACGAAGATCCGCGACCTCGCTTCGTCGCTCGGGGACGAGGCGCAAAAAGAAGCCGATTCGAGGATGGCCGCGGATATGGAAACGGCCCGTCGGTCAATCATTATTTTTATCGTTGTCGGCATCGGCGCGTTCGTTTTGGGTATCTCGATGATCGTGTTCCTGAACCGGATCATTGCCGAACCGTTGGGCGGGTTGACAAAAACAGCCGAACGGATCGCAACGGGGGACTTGGACGTCGCGCTTTCGGCTGGCGAAAGGAAAGACGAAGTCGGAACATTGACGCAGGTTTTTTCCAGGATGGTCCGGTCGTTGCACGGTATGGCTGAAGCCGCCGAACGGATATCAAAGGGCGATTTGAGCGTCGATGTCGAGCCCCAATCCGAAAAGGATCTTTTGGGGAATGCCTTGGCCCGGATGATCGCGGGCCTCCGCCGCATGGTTTCGGAAATCGCCGAATCGATCAATTCGCTCGGATCCTCGGCGAGCGAGATATTGTCCAGCACCACGCAGGTCGCTTCAGGAACCGTGGAAACCGCGGCAGCCATCAACGAGACGACGACGACCGTGGAGGAGGTTCGCCAAGCCGCGCGCTTGTCATCGGACAAGGCGAAACTCGTCTCGGACAATTCCCAGCGCGTCGCGCAAATATCCCAATCGGGCCAGAAAGCCGTCGAGGAAACGGCTGCCGGGATGATCAACATACGCGATCAGATGGAGTCCATCGCGCGCACCATCATCGGATTGAGCGACCAAAGCCAGGCGATCGGCGGCATAATAACGACGGTGTCCGACCTAGCCGACCAATCGAACCTTCTCGCCGTGAACGCGGGCATCGAAGCCGCCCGCGCGGGGGACCAGGGCAAAGGATTCGTCGTCGTCGCCCAGGAGATTAAAAGCCTGGCCGAACAATCCAAACAAGCGACCGCGCAAATCCGCGGGATATTGACGGATATCCAAAAAGCGACCGGTTCAGCCGTAATGGCGACGGAGCAGGGAAGCAAAGCGGTGGAGGCGGGCGTCAAGCAATCCTCCCAGGCCGGGGAAGCGATAAGGGCGCTGGCCGATACCAGCGCGGAAGCGGCGCGGGCGTCCACCCAAATCGCGGCGTCCAGCCAACAGCAAGTAGCGGGAATGGATCAGATCGGCACGGCGATGGAAAGCATCAATCTGGCGGGGGCGCAGACCGCCGCCGGCATGAAGCAATCCGAGATCGCGGCGCGGAATCTGCACGAATTGGGCCTCCGGCTCAAGAGCCTGATCGAACAATATAAAACCTGAAAAGGATTTCGCGATGGACGCTAACGAGGCGGATTTCAAGAAACGTTTGGACTCGATATTCCGGACCGAGGCGGAGGAGCATACGGGTTCCATCTCCTCGGGTCTCATCGAACTGGAGAAAACGACGGATCAAGAAAGGCGGACGGAGATAGTGGAGGGAATCTTCCGCGAGACGCACAGCCTGAAAGGCGCGGCACGGTCGGCCGACAATAAGGGCATCGAGGCTATCTGCCAACCGTTGGAAAGCGTGCTCTTCGCCGTAAAGAACCGAAGCATCGGATCCACTCCCGCCTTGTTCGATCTCCTCCATGAAGCCGTCGATGCGATTATTCGTTCCTTTTCCTCATCAGGCGCAACGCCCAGCGAAACGGAACACGATCGGGATGATCAATTGATCCGGCGATTGGAGTCGGCCTCCGCGGGCGAGGTCCGGGTACCGGAGGCCGTCCAGCCGTACCGTCTGCCCGGCAAAAAGGAAATAGCTTCCGCCGGAACCGTACGGATCGCCGCCGATAAATTGAACGAGCTCCTCCTTCAGACGGAAGAAATGTTCCAGATTAAAATGATAGCCGGACAAAGATGCGCGGAGATCGATGCGATCGACCGGGCTTTAGCGGGTCGAAAAAATGAATCCGCGCGCTCAGGCGATGCCGAAAATCGCGTCACGGCGTTGAAGCGCGCGATGGATCAGGATCACCGCGCGATCAAAAAAATGGTGGACGATCACCTGGAGACGATGAAGAGGATCATCATGCTGCCCGTTTCTTCGTTGATCCAGCCATTTCCGAAAATGGTGAGGGACCTGGCGCGCGAACAAGGAAAAGAAGTGGAGCTATCGGTCATCGGCGCGGAAATCGAGATGGACAAACGCATACTGGATGAATTGAAGGGGCCGCTCGTCCATCTGGTCAGGAACTGCGTCGACCACGGCATCGCCAAGCCTGAATCGCGCACGGATCGGGGGAAGCCGCCGACCGGCAAGATAACCATTTCCTTCACGGCCCAAAACGGCCGTCAAATGGAAATTCTGGTAAGCGACGACGGAGAAGGGATAGACGAGGACAACGTCAAGAAGGCCGCCGTCAGGATGGGCGTCGCGTCCCGGGAAACCGCGGCCGGATTCGGTCCGGATGAAGTCGCTGATCTGATTTTTCAATCCGGCATTTCCGTCAGTCCGATCGTGACCGATATTTCCGGCCGCGGACTCGGCTTGGCCATCGTCCGGGAGAAAATCGGGAAACTGAACGGCGAGGTCTCCGTCCGTAGCGAACGCGGATCAGGCACGACGTTCAAGCTCCTCGTGCCGCTTTCGCTGGCGGTTTTCAGAGGCATCCTGGTCAGGGCGGCCGAAGGAATATTCGTGCTCCCGACGATGAATGTCGAACGCGTTTCGAGGACCGGACGGGATCAGGTCAAGACCGTGGAGAATCGGGATACGATAATCGTCGCAGGACGGATTCTGCCGATCGTTCGATTGGACGATCTGTTGGGCGTCAGGAAAACCGCCGGACCTTCTGACCGCTTCCCGTTCGCCGTCCTTTCCTTCGCAGGCAAACGTATCGCCGTCCGGGTGGACCAGGTGATCGACGAGCGCCAAGTGGTCTTCAAAACCTTGGGTCCCCAGTTGAGCCGTGTCCGCAACATAAGCGGCGCGACCATACTCGGCGACGGGAAAGTCGTTCCCGTCCTGAATATTTCTGATCTGATGAAATCCGCTATCCGTTCGCCCCCCGAAACGGCGATGCCCATCCCCTCGGTCGACATGCCGAAGCGTGCCGGCCGGATCCTCGTCGCCGAGGACTCCATTACCGCGCGATCCCTGATCAAGAACATCCTGGAATCGGCTGGCTACAAGGTGTCCACCGCGGTCGACGGGATGGATGCGATGACGCAAGCCCGCGAAGGAGAATTCGACGCTGTCGTTTCGGACGTGGACATGCCGCGCATGAGCGGTTTCGATTTGACTGCCGGAATTCGGGGAGATCCCAGGTTGAAGAAGACGCCGATCATATTGATCACCGCTCTCGCGTCGCGCGCGGACCGCGAACGCGGGATCGAGGCCGGCGCGAACGCGTACATCGTCAAAAGCAGTTTCGATCAAAGCGATCTGCTGGAGACGGTGAGGAGGTTCA
>Ga0154389_1183_pt2 | contig 10337 bp, 10 predicted proteins | sample RifGroB1_FD_105632 | JGI IMG/M metagenome (GOLD analysis project Ga0154389, IMG submission 105632) | Treponema sp. GWB1_62_6 | reverse complement strand
TTGTCCTATCCGTATTCCGCCGTCGCTCCTGTACGGGACCGGACCTGGCTCTTCGAGGGCAGCCGTGTTCAGGCGAGCCTCCGTTCCGATACGGTACTCTCGGTCCAGTACATCGATGCGGGAGGCGCCCAGCGTTCCGCCGTCTTCGTCGCCCTTCCCTCCAGCGCCGAGGACTTCATCGCACGCGAGACCGAGCGGAGGGATTCCTTGTTCCGGTCCATCTTCCGGCTGGGACCCATATTCAGGAGCGAGAATTACGGCACCCTGGCTTTCACGAGCGAAGGAGGGTTCGCCTGGACCGGCTACGATATCCTCGTTCCTTCCATAATCCCATCCGCTTCGAAGGGAACGGGAAGGGCGAGCTTGCGCCTTTTCCTCTCGGACGATCTCGCAACCGCCTATTCAGGCGCCCTCTCCTTGTCCTTCGATCCCGCGGAAATTTCTTCTCCAGTTAATTTCCTGTATACGCTTGAACCGGGCGGTCTCCGCCTGGAGTACTTGCCGCCATCCTCGCTCGAGGGCGTCCTCGCCCAACGCCGCGGCCCTTCGCCGACGGTCATCTTTTTCTCCAGCGCGGAGCGATAGGCATGGCTTTCGTACAATTCAATCGCGTTTCCCTCGCTTTCGGCGACCGCGACATCCTGCGGAACGCCTCCCTCAACCTCGCTTCGCTTTCGCGCGCGGCCCTGGCGGGGGCGAACGGTTCAGGTAAGTCCACCCTCATGAAGGTGATCGCAGGCAAGCTCTCCCCCGATTCGGGAGAACGAGCCGTCCAGAAAGGCACCCGGGTCGCCTATCTTCCCCAGTCGGGCATAGTCCACAAGGGGCGGACTCTGCTTGAGGAGGCGGAATCCGCCTTCGACGCGATCGCCGTCCTGATCTCGCGGATGGAGGAGCTCGGCAGGACCCTGGAAGGCGTGTCGGCCGACGACGACCGCACGCGGCTCCTCGTGGAGGAGCATCATCAGCTGCACGAGTCGGTCGAGGCCTCCGGCTGGTACGAGCGGAGAATGCGCGTCTCCATGACGCTTTCGGGCCTCGGCTTCTCCGAGGCCGACCTCGACCGGACGGTCGAGGAATTCTCGGGCGGCTGGCAGATGCGCATCGCCCTGGCCAAGGTCCTGCTGGAGGCGCCGGACATCCTGCTGCTGGACGAGCCGACGAACTACCTGGACATCGAAGCCCGCGACTGGCTGGAACACTGGCTGCGCGAGTTCAAGGGCGGCTACCTCCTGGTCTCCCATGACCGCTATTTCCTGGACGTCTGCACGGACGAGGTCTATGAGCTCTTCCAGGGCGACCTGAAGCGCTACGTCGGCAACTATTCCGCATACGAGAAAGTGCGCAAGGTCGAACTGGAGAGCCTGCTGGCCCGCTACGAGTCCCAGCGCGAGGAGATCGCCAAGACCGAGGACTTCATCCGTCGCTTCCGCTACCAGGCCTCCAAGGCCGCGATGGTGCAGGACCGGGTCAAGCGCCTCGAGAAAATCGAACCCATCGAAATCCCGGAAACACTGAAGAAGATACATTTCAGCTTCCCGCCCCCGCCCCATTCGGGACGGCTGGCACTTACGCTGGAAGGCATCGGAAAACGGTACGGCGAGCGGCGCATCCTGTCGGGCCTGGATCTCGTCGTGGAAGCCGGGGAAAAACTCGTGGTGGTCGGCCGCAACGGCGCTGGAAAGACAACCCTGCTGCGCATCCTTTCCGGCATGGATTCGGACTTCGAGGGTTCGATTTCCCTCGGTACGGGCATCTCGATCGGCTATTTTTCCCAGGATGTGGCGGAGACCATGAGCGGGTCGCAGACGGTGATCGAAGCCCTGGAGGCGGACGCGCCGACGGACCTCATCCCCAAGCTCCGGGATCTTTCCGGCGCCTTCCTGTTCCGCGGCGATGACGTGCACAAGTCGGTCTCCGTGCTTTCGGGGGGCGAAAAAAGCCGGCTCGCGCTTCTGAAGCTACTGTTGCACCCGGTGAACCTCCTGATCCTGGACGAGCCGACCAATCATCTGGATCTCCATTCCAAGGACGTCCTCCTTGATGCCCTGAAAGCCTATCCGGGCACGGTGATCTTCGTTTCCCACGACCGTGCCTTCATCGAGGCACTGGCGACCAAAACCCTGGAACTGTCCGCCGCCGGTGCGCGGATTTTCTACGGCGACTACGGATATTACCTGGAACGGCTCGCGCGGGAAGCATCCGGCGAGACCGAGTCCCCCTTCGCCGCTCCCGCGGCAGCGATCGCGAGGATCGCGTCGGCTTCCTCCGACTACCGCGAGGGCGAGAAGAAGCGGCAAGCCGCGGCCAGGAGGCTGGAACGGGAGGAGGCGGAACTGCTCGCGCTGATGGAGAAGCTGGAAAGGGAGAAGGCGGACCTCGAAGCGGACCTCGCCCGCCCGGCCATCTACTCTGATGGGCAGAAAGCCAAGGCGGTCACCGAGAAGCTGGCTTCGGTCAGTTCGCGTATCGACTCCTCGGCCGCCGAATGGGAACGTGTCGCCGCCGAGCTGGAATCCCTCCAGGTCGGCGCATGAACCGGAAGCATGAAGGAGCAGGCATGAAAATATTGATCATCGGGGGGGCGGGGTACATCGGAAGCCACGTCGCGCGCGAATTTCTGGATACCGGCCACCAGGTCGTAGTCTTCGACAACCTGTCCAGCGGGCTGGAGAGGAACCTCTTTCCGGAGGCGCGCTTCGTAAAGGGCGACATCCTCGATACGAACGGCCTGGATGCCGTCATGAAGGAAGGCTTCGACGCCCTTGTCCACCTTGCCGCCTTCAAGGCCGCAGGCGAATCCATGACCAAACCCGAAAAATATTCGGTCAACAACATCTCAGGCACCCTGAACATCCTGAACGCCGCCTGCGCCGCCGGCATCCAGCGCGTGGTTTTCTCCTCATCGGCGGCGACCTACGGCGAGCCAAGATACCTGCCCATCGACGAGGACCATCCGACCAATCCGGAGAATTACTACGGCTTCACAAAGCTGGAAATCGAACGCTTCCTCGGCTGGTACGACAAGCTCAAGGGCCTGCGCTTCGCGGCGCTGCGCTACTTCAACGCGGCGGGCTACGATGTGAAGGGCAGGATCGGCGGACTGGAAAGGAACCCGGCCAACCTGCTGCCGGTGATCATGGAGGCGGCCTGCGGCATGCGGGAGAAGGTCCAGGTTTTCGGGAACGATTACGACACCAAGGACGGCACGGGAGTGCGCGACTACGTGCATGTCTCGGATCTCGCCGCCGGACATGTGGCCGCCCTGGACTACCTCGTGAAGCAGGACAAGAGCCTCACCGTCAACCTCGGCAGCGAGGCGGGCTTTTCCGTCATGGAGTTGATCGAAACGACGCGCCGCGTCACGGGACGGCCCATCGTCGCCGAGATCGTCGCGCGCAGGCCGGGCGATCCCGCCAAGCTTACCGCCTCCTCCCGCCGCGCCCGCGAACTGCTGGGCTGGGAGGCGAAATATTCGGACGTGGACACTCTCGTGCGCACCAGCTGGGAAGCCTACCGCAAACACGCGGGTCTGTAGGATAAGGAGTCAACATGATCGCGAAGATCCTGGAACATATCGAAAAAAGCGTGCCGACCATGGTCGAACTCGAGACCGGGCTCTGTCGGTATCCGGCCCTTTCCCCCGAATCCGGCGGCGCGGGCGAATTCGACAAGTGCGAATTCCTGCAGGCTTGGCTTGCCGAGCGGGGCTTCAAGAACCTCGAGCGCCACGACGCTCCCGATGCGCGCGCCAAGAACGGGGTCCGGCCCAACCTGGTCGCCACCATCCCCGGCGTCTCCGATGCCAAGCGCCTCTGGATCATGAGCCATACGGACGTCGTACCGCCGGGAGACCCTTCCATGTGGAAGAGCGACCCCTGGACCGTGGTGCAAAAAGACGGCCGGCTCTACGGCCGGGGCGTGGAGGACAACCAGCAGGGCCTCGTCGCTTCGGTGGCCGCCGCCTTGGCCCTCCTGGAGAACGGGATTACGCCGGCGCATACGGTCAAGCTCCTTTTCGTCGCCGACGAGGAGATGGGCAGCGAGTACGGCATCCAGTGGGTCCTCGCCAACCGCAAACTCTTCCGCGCCGACGATATGGTCGTGATTCCGGACGGGGGGGACGAGAAGGGCGAGACGATCGAAGTGGCGGAAAAGAACCTGCTATGGCTGCGCATCGCCACCAAAGGCGTGCAATGCCACGGCTCGCGGCCCGATCTGGGAGCCAACGCCCATGTTGCCGCCGCCGAACTTGCGGTGCGCCTGCACGACGAGCTTCCCATGGTTTTCCCCGAGAAGGATGCTTTGTTCGATCCCGACTATTCAACTTTCGAACCGACCAAGAGCGAAGCGAACGTGCCGAACGTGAACACCATCCCCGGCGACGACGCCTTCTGCATGGACATGCGCGTCCTGCCGCGCTATCCTTTGGCGAAGGTTCTTGCCGAGATCGAACGGATCATGGCGGAGGTCGCCGCCAAGCGCAGGGTCGCCATGACGCACGAGACCCTGCAGCGGGTCGAATCGAAGCCCACCTCTCCCGACGCGCCTTTGGTGCGCTTCCTGTCCAAGGCGGTCAAGGAAGTATACGGCGTGACGACCCGTCCCATCGGCATCGGCGGGGGCACGGTCGGCGCCTTCCTGCGCAACGAGGGAATAGATTCTGTGGTCTGGGGGCGCCTGCACGAGAGCGCCCACCAGCCCAACGAATTCACGGTGATCGAGAACATCGTCGGCGACGCCAAGGTCATGGCCAAGCTCATGATGGAGAAGCGCTGAGAGGGCGGCGGGGTCGCGTCTCCTTTTCTTGACTGCCGCACTCAACGGACAAGCAAATATATCCGGAGGATTGAATGAAAAGAACCGTCGCCGTCTTTGCCGCCGCCCTCGCCACAGTCTGGGTCGCCGCCCCCACGGCCTCCGCCGCCGAGACTTCGCTCAACGTGCTGGGCGCCTATTACATACCGAACCATTCGGGCTACGAGGCCACCGACTTTTCGCCTCCGGACTTTTCCGTCATCTCCGCCGACGATACCGGGAACGCCCAGCGCGATCTCGGCACGGGCTGGGGCGGTGCGGAAGCCAAGGTTTCGCTTTCCGTCACGGATAAAGTTCCTTTCCTTGTCGGCCAGGGTCCGCTGCTTTCCGGCAACAATATGCGCGGAAAGTTTTCGGTTGAAATGTCGCCGGTTTCGGTGAACGGGGTCGGCCAGCTTTCGTTGACCCCCGTCGCCTTCCTCGTCTTCGACGCGGGCGCGGGCATCGGCACCGGCTGGACGCTCGGACCCTTCCGCGGACTCGGCATCAATCCGGCCGGGAACGTCGCCGACGATATCGACCTGACGCCCTTCGGCGGAGCGGTCTGGCGCGTCTGGGGCGCCGGAACCTTCCAGTTCGATATGGCCGCGATCGCGCCGGGGGAATGGAACCACGTCGTGCTTTTGGCGACGGCCAAAGTGGAATACGTAGCCAACACCGGCGCCGAAAGCGACGAAGCCTGGCTCTGGGAAGCCGACGACGCCGAGAACTTCAACGGCGCCAAGTTCTACGCAACGTACGTACTGGCATACCAGATGCCGCTCGCCCTCAACCTGGCGGGCATCCTCGTGGAAAGCGAGGAATGGCTGGGCGAAGTTCGGGAATTCTCCCCCATGGACGAGGCGGGCGCCTGGGGTTCCGATTACCGCATTTGGCAGGTCGGCACTATCACCAACTTCGCCCTAGGCAAGGACGATTCGCTGGCGGTCCTGGTCCAGTTCAAGAGGAAGGCCGACCCCACCGACGCGACCGCCCGAAACCGCGATTTCAGAACCCGGGATTATGAGGATGCGTACTGGTACTTCAACCGCATCGCATTTTCCTATACGCATACGTTTGAATGAGGGATAAAGGAATCAAGTAGCCCAGTAGTCGGTACCTGGCTGAGAATAACCATTCCGCGTGGCTGGGATAGGTTTTCTCATCCAACCGGGCTACTGGCTACCCTCATTTTTCCCGCAGCCTGCGGATTACCTTCCACCTTCCGCCGGTAACCAGCGTTACGCTTTCCTGCATTCCCTTCTCCGTACCCCTTCCACAGATTCCCGGCTTTCGCTATTTTTAGAACGATTCCGGACAGAGAGTCCGTTTTCAAGGGGTTTCTAATGAAGAAGTCAACCATAGCGGCTCTTTCGGCCGCCTTGTGCCTCGCTCCGCTTTCGCTCGCTTTCGCCCAGGACGCTATCGTCGTCTACGGCCTGAAGGGACCTTCCGGCCTCGCCATGGTCCGGCTTTTCGAGGACCCGCCCGTCGCCGACGGTATACCGATCTCGGTCCAGGCCTTGCCTTCTGTGGATGTCATGGTGGCAAAGCTCGTGTCCGGGGAAGCCAAGATCGGCATCCTGCCGCCGAACGTCGCCGCCAAACTGGCAGCCGCTGGCCGGTCCCTATCGGTGGTCGCGGTGGTCGGGGAGGGCATGCTGAGCCTGCTGTCCGCGGATCCTTCGGTCGGGTCGGTCGCCGATCTCAAAGGAAAGACCATCGAGGTCGCAGGCCAGGGTGCCACGCCTGACTTCGTGTTCCGCAAGATCCTGTCAGCCTATGCCTTGGATCCGGAAAAGGACCTGAAGCTCGGCTACTCCCTCGCATATCCGGAGATCGCCCAGGCATTGATCGCCGGTCGCGTCTCCCTCGCCCTGTTGCCTGAGCCATTCGCCACGATGGCAAGGTCCGGAAAGCCCGCGCTGACCGCTCCCATCGACATCCAGGCCGAGTGGGCCAAGGCGGGAGGAAACGCTACTTACCCGATGACGACCATCGTCGTCGACCGCGCCTTCGCGGAGCGCAATCCCGGAGCCCTGCGGGTGGTGCTCGGAGCCTGGCGCGCCTCGGTCCTTTGGACTATCGCCAATCCGGCGGAAGCCGGCCGCCTCGCCGAAAAGCACGATCTCGGCCTGAAAGCCGCCGTTGCCGCCGCCGCCATACCGCGCGGCGCATTCGTCTTCATTCCGGCTTCTGAAGCCAGGCCGTCGCTGGAAGCCCTATACCGTACCTTCCTCGGCTATGCCCCCGCCTCCATCGGCGGAGCGCTACCTTCCGACGCCTTCTACCTCGGCTGGTAGGTCCCGTATGGTCGGGAGACCGGAATCAAAACGGAAGGCGCTCTGGACCGCGGGGGGGACGGTGCTGGTGCTGGCGGTCTGGACGCTCGCCGCCCGGGCGGTCGGAAGCGAACTCATCCTCCCTTCGCCCCTGGCAGTCTTCCGCAGTCTGCTTTTTCTGTCATTCAGCGCGAAGTTCCTGCCGGCGGTCCTCGGGAGCATGGCGCGCGTGGCCCTCTCCCTCTCCCTCGCCGTGCCCGCCGCTCTTGCCGTGGGACTGCTGGCCGGCCTGGACTCCCGTTTCCGCGCCTTCGTCAAACCCTTTTTCGCGATCGTCGGCGCGACCCCCGTCCTTTCCATCATCCTCATCGCCCTGCTTTGGTTCGGGCAGGAAGGCACGCCCGTCTTCGCGGCTTTCCTCATGGTCTTCCCGGTGGCCGCCCAGAGCGTGATCGCGGGAGTCGCATCGGCCGATACCCGCTTGCTGGAGGCCTGTGAAGCCTACGGCCTTACCCGCATAGAACGGATCAGGCACCTGTACCTTCCGTCGCTCACCCCCTACCTCCTCGCGGGTTTCCGCAGCGGTCTATCCCTATGCTGGAAAGTGGTGGTGGCGGCTGAAGTCCTCGCCCAGCCCGCCCGTTCCCTCGGCGCGCGCATGCAGTCGGCGAAAGCCCAATTGGAGACCACAGAGCTTTTCGCCTGGACCGCAGCCACGGTGATCCTGGCCGCCGCGACGGACGGTCTCTTTGCGGTCGTGCTCAGGGCCGGCTCCAGGCACGGCATCGTTCCGCCCGCTTTCAAGGGAGCTCGGGATGCCGCTTGACTTCGATGGACTTACCTATTCCTGGGACGGGCGACCGCTCTTCCAGGATTTCGCCCTTTCGGTCGCCGAAAATTCGGTGGTCGCACTGCTGGGGACCTCCGGCTGCGGCAAGACAACCTTGCTGAGGTTGATAGCCGGTACGCTGAAGGGCAGCGGCACGGGCAACAGCCCAGGCCCGGGCCCAGGCGCGGGCCCAGGCCGTGCGGCGGAAGGTTGGGGACCGGGCAGGATTTCCTTCATTTTCCAGGAGCCGCGCCTCTTCCCCTGGCACAGCGCACTTGAAAACGTGGCGCTCCCCCTTCGTTCAAGACTGGGCGTCGTGAAGGCGCGCGAACGGGCCCTTCATTTCCTGCGGCTCGTTGGGCTCGCCGGCAAGGAGCGCGAATTCCCGGATAAGCTATCCGGAGGCGAAAGGCAAAGGGTTTCCATCGCGCGGGCTTTCGCCTTTCCCGCCCCCCTCGTGCTCATGGACGAGCCCTTCCAATCCCTGGACCTTCCGTTGCGCATCCAGCTCATGGACGCGACTCTGGAACTTCTGAAAGCGGAGCCCCGCACGGTTCTCGCGGTCACCCACGATCCCCGGGAAGCCATCTATCTGGCCGACCGGGCCGTGGTCATCGCCGGACGGCCCGTACGCAAGGTCGCCGATGAAACAATAGACCTGTCCAGAAATGACCGCGCATACTCCTCGGCTGCGTCGGCCGGGATCGAAGCCCGCCTATTCGCCGCGCTCACTGAACGTACGGAATAGGATAGGGGGACTTCCGCGAGGGGACTGACCCCCACCGCTGACACCGCGGAGCCTCCGTAGCGCCGCGAGGGGACTGACCCCCACCGCTGACCCCCACCGCAGACCCATTCCGCGGAGCCTCGTGCCGAATCGATCCCTTCACATCGGATTATGCCAGCAACTCCCGCGCGTACGCCGCGGGCAGGCCCGTCCGGGCGGCGATCGCGTCGGCGTCCATGCCGGTCCCCGCGAGGCGCCGCGCGAGGCCGCGCAAGGTCTCGCCGACCTCCACTACATGGCCGTCGGGGTCCAGGCAGCGGAAGACGCGCTGGGCCCAGGGCTGCTCGCGCAGGCCGTGGACGAAGCGCGTGCCCGCGTCCCGCAGACGGGCTTCCAGCTCCGGGAGGGCGTCCTCCTCGAAGTAAAGCTCACCCCGCACGCCGTCGTCGCGTACGTTAAATCCCTCGCCGAGAAGCTGCGCGAAGTGCGTGCGGTCGTGGATCGCGAAGCCGCCTTTGAAAGAGACGTTCGGTCCGAAGTCGAATTCGACCTCCTGACCGATAAGGCCTTCGTAGAAGGCGCGTGAGCGTGCGACGTCGGCGACGGCGATCAGGGAGCTCTTGAATTCCGGCATCGCCTAGGCCTTCCTGGCGCGGAAGGCTTCAAGATTTGCCTTCGCGAGGGGGACCTGGCCGAGGAAGCCGCCGAGCTTGGCGCAGGAGGCGTACTCGGCGCAGGCGCCGCAGTTGGCGATGCCTTTGGCCAAGCCGCAGGCGCGCATTCCGCAGTCCGAGCAGTGGCCGATCTTGGCGCCCGCCTGGGTGCAGCCCGTGCAGTCGACCATCGCCGCGGTGAAGGGGAAGCCGAATTCCTTGGTCCACCGTGCCGCGGTCTCCGCGCGCAGAGCGTCGTCGTTCGTCAGGTGCGCCTTCCTCGCGGGGCATTCCGCGCAGTCCAGTCCGCAGTACGCGAGCAGTTTTTCCATTTCCGTCCTCCGTTGATACGTGATGGGGATAGGATACGATGCATACCCTGACAATCCATGTCAGGGTGGAATTCGCGAATAGGACGATTTCCTGTAAGAGGCCCGGGGTTTCCCGACCGAGCGACGGCAGCGGCCCCTATCGATCCGAATTCAAGCGGGCAACCTCGGAGGCTTTCTCCGCGATAGCGCGACGCAGGGTCTCGGGTTCGCGCACGCGGAAACCGCCCCCGACGGAAAGAAGGAGGCGCGCGAGCCAGGAGCCGATGGGGTAGTCGAAACGGTAGGTGAGGCCGAGTTCTCCGCCCTCCTCCACGCTGGCCATGGGGACGGCTTCGTCCAGTGCCATCTTCGCGCAGGGTTCGACGTCCAGGACCACGGGCACGGCGACTTCCCCGGAAAAGCCGAAGGCGAAGGGATCCGGCACGGGGGCGCGGCGACGGGGATCGAAGCGGTCGCCGAGCAGGACGAGGTCCGCGACGCGGGCGAGCTTGAATAGGCGGAAGCCGCCGCGCAGGCGGCACCAGCCGTGGAGGTACCAGGAGGTGCCGCCCATCGCGATCGTGAAGGGCTCGACGGCGCGCGCGCTGGAGCGGCCCTCGCCGTCTCGATAGGAAAAGGAAACGGGCCGGTGCTCGGCGATCGCGCGGCGCAACTCGAACACGAGCCGCGGGTCGGGTCCCGGCGCGCCCCAGGCCGAGAGGGAAGCCAGGAGGGGCG
>Ga0154389_1020_pt12 | contig 10593 bp, 9 predicted proteins | sample RifGroB1_FD_105632 | JGI IMG/M metagenome (GOLD analysis project Ga0154389, IMG submission 105632) | Treponema sp. GWB1_62_6 | reverse complement strand
GCCCCCCATCCTCCCAGAGGTTGTAATCACTAAGCCCGCTGACCCAACAATCCCCCGCCACGATCTGAAACCCCGTCGGGGCCGTATAGTCGGCCAGGAGATTGTTCTGGAAAAGTGGCGCTTCATTCCCATCGTTCGGGTCCGCCCCGCCCCCCTGCGAGGCCCGCACCACCGCGACTTGACTTTTGCAGCCCACGATGGTATTGCCGATAAATTGACAGTCCTGCGACCCGCCGAACAACACCAGGTAATCCGAGCCCGCGACATCGTAAGCGTCCACCCCAATGTTCCAAAAAAGATTGTTGCGGACGATGACGCGCACGGCTTCCCACCCCCCCGGTGGCGCGGGGGAGGTCTGTCCCCCGATCGTGATCCCCCGGCCCAGGTTCCAGAACCGGCAGTGTTCGACTAAAACATCCGTGGCCGAGTTCTTGATCATCAACGCCAGACCCATCCCGGCCCCAAAGCCGGGATCGTGGAAGTCACAGTCCCGGATGGTCCAGTCGTCCTGGCCCGTGTTGTCGATGAGTTCCTCGGCCGCATTGGCGTAAAACTCACATCCTTCGATCAGCACCGGCCCGCCGGTGGTCGACGACTGCTTGATGCATTCCCCGGAGAAATTATGGAAGATACAATCCCGAATGGTCAGGTCCACCAGCGCCGACGACCACCCGGCTCCATTGTAGCCCCCCTCCACCTCGAAGCCCTCAAAAACGGTATAGGAGGCATCACCCAGGCGGATCGTCGGGGCTTTGGGGTTGTCGGGATGGATCGAAATGGACAGGCGGCCCCCCGGGGCCGCGCTGTCGGTACACCAGACATACAGCGTGGACGGCCCGCCCGTGGGGTCGGTGATCAGCCAGGTGCGGGGAGTGGTCACGCTGTACGCGGGGGAAAATTCGCCCGTGTCCTCCCTCGCGCGACGGTAGTTATCATGGCCCTCCGCGACATGCGTCACATAACCCGACGCAATCGGCGTTGAGTAGACGCTTCCCCCCACCAGCGTCCAGTCCTCGGAAGCGACAGTTGCCAGGGGAGTAATGTAAACCGACTCGCCCGGATAGGGCTGGTAGGTCACGTAGGTGGGCACTCCCGACAGCAATGCGCCCACCCGGTCAAGCTTAAAGACCCGGTTGGTCGCGTCCACGGTGGAGTACGTGCCGCCCCGGAAAAAAACGCGGTGATTCTTTCCCGCCACCGTCGGCGTCAGTTGGGCGCTGTTCGCGCCCGACTGACTGGCCTGAAAAGAGCCGAAGCACTTCGCGCCCCCCGCGCCCCAGGTCCGGGCCACCGGATCGTAATCCTCCCGATAGTCACTCCCCTGCGTGAGGTCAATGTAAAAATCTTCCGCACCCAGGGGCACGGGGAGACCCAGAAACAGGAGGGCCAACCCCAGGGACCGGGGGCATCGAGTTACTCGATCCATGCGATGACCTCCATATCCCCGGTCGCACCGAGCCGGTTCTTCACCACCGCCCCGGTGCCCCCATCGTAGACACACAAGTTGCCGTCACTATCGGCCGCGGCGGTGTTGGTGGAACCCGCGATCTTGGTCACGGTTCCGTCGCTCTGAACTTGCCAAAACCCGGACTCGGCGTTGCAACTCACCAGAATGATCCCCGTGACCGCCGTAGGCAACGTCACGGTCCCATCATCGGCCAGGGCATCGGCTTGATAGACGAACTGGTCGACGCTGCCGGTGTCGCCATAGTAGCGCACCCGGCGGTTATCTACCCCGCCCGCGGCATCGGACTCGGCCCGCCAACCCAGGACGTTATTCCCATCCACCCGCAGGACCCCGCCCTCTTCCGTACCGTCCGGGGGAGTGGCCGTCACACTGAGATCCGCGAAGGTCTGCAGGCCGCCATCCTCCGCGAGTTCCAAATTGCCGCCGAGGGCCAGGGGCGCACCGACCTCGATCTGGTCGTTGGCGTCAATCCAAAAGAGATTGACGACGCCGGTTCCCGCCGCGTCCACGGCGCTAATCCAGGTGTTGTTGGACAGGCGCACTTCGCCCGTTCCCAACACCCCCAAGATCCGAGATCCGTTCACCTGGAAATTCAGGAAGTCCCCGACAAACCCATTGTCCGCGCCAATCGCCAAGAACGTCCCGTCGGCATCCCCCCCGACGAGGGCGTTATCGCCGAGCCGCACCAGCGCGGTCGTCGCGCTGGCGGTCGGGTCGGCGTAGACCCGCAGGTTCCCGTCCAGACGGGTATTGCCGTCGTCCACCCACAAGGCCCAGGGGGCCGTCAGGGTCACGTTCGACCCGGCGGCCGGGGCGTTGGCGATCCGCACGGTGGACGCGTCGGTGTAGGTGGTCGCCACGCTGGCCGCCAGGGTGGGTTGACCGAAGTTGCTGGCCGTCACCGCCGCCACCACACCGGAGGACGTGGTGTCGGTGAGCGTCGCCTGTGCCACCCGGAGCAACACCCCGCCGGTGGTCCAGGCCGACGAAGAGAGGTTTCCCGAAAGTTGCAGTCGTCCCCCGGGGGTGGAGTTCTCGCCCAGGCACAGTCCCAGGCTGGCGATCCGCGCCATCGCGGTGGTGGTGCGGGTGGTGGTCCCCGTCGTCCCCGGCGTGGGGACTTTGAAGACAATATACCCGGCCCCCGTGCCGGTGCTGTTGCCGGCCGAGAGATAAAGATACCCCGCGGCCGTGTCCGTGGCCCCGGTCGCCGCGTTCCCCCCCTGCAATTGGAGATATTTCCCGGCGGCCGAGGCATGTTCCATCACCCGAATATTGCGATCCGTGTCCCCACCGAAAGAGAGGTCCATCGTGGGAGTGGAGGTTCCGATCCCGACGTTGCACCCCAGAAAATTGATCTCGTCGGTGGTGTTGTCGTCGAACTCCACGCGACCCTTGGCGACTCCCAGTCCAAACCATTGGTCATCGGCCATCGTGATGGTCGAAAGAAAACTCGCGGCCCCGGGCACCGTCCCCCCTTGCCAGGGGCGCTGGAGCCGCAGGGATTGGCCCCCCAGGGGCAGCGCTAGCGCCACCAGGAGCAGCGTCCACCACAGAAACTTAAAGGGTTTGCTCATTTTTCTTTCCCCTTCTTCACCTTCGGCGCAGGCGGCGGGGCTTGCGCCGCCGCTTTGAATTGCGCCACGAGCTCTTTCGTTTTCTCCGCCGTCAACACCGTCCGGGATACGACCTGCGCCCAGCGCAGCCGGACGCTATGGTTCACGGGCTGCCAGGCGATCTTCCCGTCCTGCATCCCCGACCGATAGCCATCCATGGAAAACTCCTGGCCGAGGCTGCCGGACAACGTTCCGACGACGGTAGTTCCGTTCGCGAATTCCACTACGGTGGCCCGCGCCTCGCGCGGGCGCACCTTCTGCCAGCCGTAGCCAGCGGCAATTCCCGCAATAATCACCCAGGGCAATACCCTGAAAATTCTGCGCATGTTCCTTCCTCCCGTAGTGTACATGATCAGAGATCCGTCCCTCCCACGATACTCGCTTTCATCGCGGTCAGTAAGTTCCCCGCCGTCGTCCAGGCCGCGCCGAGTTTACGTGGCGTAGTCAACCCCGCCGATTTCGCGCCCTTGGTCCCCGACCAGACCATGCTCCCGTTCTTCGTCCAGGTGACTTCCGCCTGGACTTGAACGTGATAGGTCGTGACGATCGTGGTCACGTCGGGATCGCCTTCCTCCGCCCCCGGCGTGACCGTCGTGGTCGTCACCGGGACGTTCGGCTCGATTACGACTCGCTGCAACTGGATGCCGTTGGCGGTGACCGCTGGCTGAACTTCCATGTCGGTTTGCGCCTGCGCCACCGGGCGCAGGGTGAAGGCCAGCGCGAGCAGCGCCAGGCCGAGTCCGATGAGCAAATACTTTTTCATAGTTCTCCTTTAAGCCGGGCAACTCGCGATGAGCACCCACGCGGCCGCCCCGCCGTCATACCCATACCAACCGCCCGTTCCGTTTGCGCCGCCGTCGGCGTCGAACCAGAGGCAACCATCCGTCGGGGAGCCCGGGGCGTCCGTTCCCACGGCGGGTCGGATCCAGCCGGTGGCTTGAATGTTGCCGCCGACCGTGACGTTCCCCGCGCCGTGGTAGTCTTTGGGCCGGTTATCTGCCGCCCCGCCAATGTCGACGAGGTTGTCCGTGGTAAAAACCACGGACGTATCATGTACATCGAACACGGCGGTCAGCGCCGGGGTCGCGGAGTCGTCGTCCACGGAAAATCTCAGGTACGGGTCCGCGCCCTGGATGAGTTGCAGCGCGGCTTCCAATTCGGTGCCTCCGGCATCGCCCCGGAGAAAGAAAGAGTGTGAATTGGCGTTCGTCCCGGAGTTGTCGAAGATCACGTCACCGTCCGCTTCGACCCGAATACCGTCCGTGCCCCCGCCGGTGATGAGGCCATTCACGATCACGTCGCCCCCCTGAATCTCTTTCAGGGAGAACGTGTCGAACGTCACCGCGCCAGCGGTGGACGTGACGGCGATCTGAAAATCCGCCGGGGAACTGGCCGCCTGAAAATAGGTCGTCTGCGCTCCGGCAGTGAGCGTGAGCGCCGTGGACGCACTCGCAAACGTATTCGGGATCACGGCGGTGCAACCCGTCGTGACTGCGGAAACGGTGTAGGTGAATTTGTACCATCTGTTCGCGACCGCCGCAACCGCAAAATCGCCGCTGGCTTGCGTCAGCGTGCCGCTCCCCGTGGCGTGGGTGTAGGTCGCGGCATCGGCGGCGAGGGCCATGTCGCCTGCCGCTGTCCAACTTGTCCCGGCGGTCAGGTTGGGGTTGGTCAACGACTCAGAGCCGAGGTCGGTGGGGTCGGCGATTTCGGCGTTGCCCGAAAAAACGCTCAGGAGCTCTGCCGGAGCAGGGGATCCATTGGGGCCAACGCGAACTCCGGTTCCAGGCTGAAGGACGATTTTCCCCGTGGTGGAGCCGATTAAGGTATCGAAACCGGAGGCCGACCACATCTGCATAGGGCCATTTTGAGTGTGAATGCTTCCCGTGACTTTGAATTTTATGTCCGATGCGACACTATTTGCAAATCCCGCTGGCGCATCCCAGGCCGGATGATTATAACCAATATCCGGGCAATATCCGCTCGTGGTCGCAATATCCCACCACTCATTCCCGATAAAGAATCTTACTGTCCCACTTGCGTTCCGTACCCGGAAGTTTTGATTGTCCTCCATCAGCCGCACCGTGAGACCCTCGTGGTTCGCATTGTTCTCGGAGGCCCAGACCGCCTCGTCATTCGTATCCTCCATCTGGAAAGTAAAATAACGATTCGCCGTACCGGCGGTGATGTAGCCGTATTGCGTCAGGATCGGGTTGACTCCCCCCGAAACCTTAAAGATCGAGGCGCCTCCGATCTGCACATCAATCGGGTTCCCTGCGAATCCCCCGTCCAAATTAACTCCCAGAGCCGTCCCACTCGCGCTCCCGCCCACGAGCGCGTTATCGCCGAGCCGCAGGAGAGCCGCCGTGGCGGAAGCCGGGGGGTCGGCAGAGAGAACCGTCTGGTTGCCCGTGACCAGGAGGTTCCCCTGGAACCTCGCGCTCCAGATGTTACTGAGCGTCTGGTTGGTTCCGGCCACCGGCGGGAGGAAGTCGTTGCCGATGGCGGCGGTCGTCGTGACCGTTAAATTTGTGGCGGCTAACGTGTGACTCGCCCAGGAGTTGCCAACCCAGAGGGCCGCCGTGCCCGACGCCGCCGTCGCGGAGTCGGTGAAGGTCTGGGCCGACTGGCTGAACCAACTGCCGGTCGCGGAGGGGGTGCCGGAGGTGGCGACAGGAGCAAGGATCACTCTCTTAAGTGTTGTTGTCCCACCGCTATCTATGTTGAGTTGGCTGGTATTGCCCGTGTAAAAAGTTAAGCTACTCCCGGTGCGGGAGCCCACGATCCGGACATTGGCGTCCCCTGTAGTCCATTGTATTCCGGCATTGTCCGCAAACGCGATGTTCCCCGTGGACATCAACTTAATTGGGTTCCCGTAGGCCCCTCCATTGAGCGAACTCTCAAACCACAGGCCCCCGCTCGGATTCGCCGCCCCCTGCACGGGCGCGGCATACATCCGAAACTCCACCTCTTGCGAACCCGCAACCGCGTCCGTTTTCCAGCCCTGCCCGGAGAAGCGCAGCGCGGGGGAGTACTGCTGTGCGCCCGCCGCAGCCACGGTCGTGTTGAGCAACGCGATCCCGCTCGTGTCCACTTGCGTCGCGCCGATAGAGTCCTTCGTGAGGGAGAGGAAGTCGGTCAGGTCGAGGCCGCCGCCCGCGTCCGACGCCAGCAGCGCCGCCGCTGCGCCGGGGGCACTCGAAGAAGTCACGGCGTGGGTGTGGGAACCCGCCGCCGCGTTCAGGGAGGAAACCGTGAGGGTGCCGGGAGTGGTCAACGCCACGTCGTCGGCGTTGACGGTCAAGCCGTCCCCCGCGCCGACGGCCAGGGTGGCCGCGAGGCCCGCCCCGGCATCCGTAAGCGTCAAGCCCCCGCCCCCGGTCAGGACGCGCTCGTTCGCCATGTTCGCGTCCACGGCCAGGGTGATAAACTGCGCGGCGTTGAAACCCGCCAGGTCCACTCCGTCCACAGTCCCCGTGACGGCGATATTCCCCGTGACCGTCACCGTCGGCGTGGCCGCCGCGGTGTTGACCTGCAGCGTGTCCGTACCGTTCGCCAGTTCGACCAGGAACGCATTCGCGTTCGTGGTCGTCACGGTGGACACGCCACTCACGGCCAGGTCCCCGGCAATGGAAACCGTGCCCGTGGTATTGCGCGTGGGCGCAGCCGCGCCTAACGCGCCATCGGCGACGTTATCGGTATAGGTCGTGGCGGTGTTATTCGCAATCGTGGCGACGAGTAAATGCGCGGGGCCGGGACCGGCTATCGTGCGGTAGAGCTTCCGGCCCACGACCGCCCCGGACGGAGCGACGGGAATCGTCACCGTGGCCTGTTCGTTCGCCAGGGTGACGGGCGCAGACGCCGCCGAAGGCGTCGTCTCATGGGTGGCCGTCGAGGCGTAGTAGGTCACGACGTAGGTATAGTCGCCGTTGGGCAGACCCGCCACGCCCGGCACGGCACTCGGCGCGGTCGCCGGGGCCGTGACTTGCTGCGTGGTAATGTCGGTGGCGAGAAGATTGTCCACCGTACCACCGGTAAAAGGCAGGGTCAGGCGGAACTCGCTGTCGCCCAAGACCACGGACGCCAGGATCAGTACACTAATCAGAAAGAGAACTTTTCGCATCTCGTTTCCCTGTCTACGACTTCGGAAAATCCGAAGTCGTTTAATACAATCCTAAGACATAAAGGGTCGGCGCACCGGCGCTATAAGCATGGACCGTGCGGCATTGGCGCGGCACGGTCAGCGACGCCCCCGACGGGATCGGGAAATCCGCCGTGCTCGCCACGGCGTCAAAATCCACGTACAGCAGGTTCGGCCCGGCGTTATAAAGAATGACTTTGAAAACCTGCTGGCTGAACTGCAAGTTGGTCCCACTATCCGTAGCCGCCACCAGGGTATAACTATCCGACTGCGAGCCCGTGTAGCACTCGATCTCGTAGCCGTTCGCATCGGACGGCATCACCGACGTGACCCGTCGGGTCCCGACGGTTTGCGCCCCGATCCAACCCAGGCCGAGCACAAACGCGCCGAATACCAATATCGCTAAAAACTTCTTTCGCATGTCAATCTCCGTATTTTTAACGCCAGGCCGCCAGGTTGCCAAGGCGCAAAGAAAATCTTGACCGGGGGGAGGGAGGAAACCCAGAAACAACCCGCGCTTCCCCAGCGCTTCCGTCCCTGAGCCGAAAAACCCCACCATTCCAATCATTGGCGGCCTGGCGTCTTTGCGTCTTTGCGTTAAAAGTCATCCTAAAACCCACTCGACAAACGCCTCGCCGAGCTCGTCCAGGACGCTCTCGTCTAGCTCCGTCACCGGACGCGCGGGAAGCGGTGGATGCGTCACTTCTTTCGGGAAAGCCCAGTCGCCGGTTCCCCGGACGTAGGCCAGGTGTTCCGCTTGTCGCGCCCGGATCGAATAGGCCCGGCTTCCGCCGGTTTCATGGACCCCCGGCAATTCGCTGCCTATTTCCAGGACATTCCCGGCCACCCACTCGACATGTCCCCGTGATCCGGCCTGGGTAAAGGACGCTTCCAGCGCCCCCCCGGCCAGCGGCGCACTGCCGCGCGGCCCGCGATAGCGCGGGTCTTGCGCCTTGGCCGCCAGGGTACTCTCGGCGAGCGGTTCCAGCGACCCGCCCTGCAAGCGTTGCGCGAACGCTTCGCGCAGGCGCGGCGCGGCCTGGTCACGCAGAAACGCTTCCGGCCGCCGCAGGCGGGTTTGTAAATCGCGCAGACCCTCTAAAAGTTGCTGCATCAGTTGTAAAAACCCAGGACGTAAATGTCCTCGCCGCCCGCCGCGCTATAGACGTGAATCGCGCTATGCGCCAGGGGGATCTCCATCGTCGACCCCGCCGGGAGGGGATAACTATTCGCCGTCGCCACCGTGTCAAACTCGACGTACACCGTCGCGCCCCCCAAATTCTGAATCTGGGCTTGCTGAACCGTTTGTGCCCAGGTCAGCGTAATCTCGGACGCTGGTGTCGTGGTGTCGTCCAAATGCTGATAATGTGCGAAATATCCAACCATTAAGTCGCTCCCGCTGATCGCGCGCTCTTCGGTCGAATAGACTCCGAACGCGCCCCCGGTGGCGGTGGCCACCACGATATTGGAAATACTGGCAATCCGGTTGTCCGTGGCGGTCCCCGCCACCAGCGCGACGCGGTCCCCGGACACCGACCCACTGGGGATGCTGGCCGTCCAGGTTCGCCCGGCATTCCCGGCGCGATCCGTCCCCGTCACGGTGACCGCCGCAGCGCCGCCGGTGATCGTCGCCGTCACCACCCCCTCGGCCTCGGGCGCGCGATAGCCCTGCGTACTGCCGGAATTCACCCGGGTAATCGCCGTGCCTGCGGTAAAGGTGGAGGTGGTGATATTGTAAGAACCGAGCAGCGTCACCGGCGGCCAGACGTTATCCGCCGACAATAAGGTCGCACCCGTTTCCCCGCCTTTCTTCCACTGATACAGCTTGCCGAAGCGCCAATCCACACAGGCGTCGGCATAGCCCAGGGTGGTGCGCCAATAGGTCAGGAACGCATTCAATCCATTGATTGCACTGTTGACCGTGGATCCCTTCGCGCTGCAATGGCTTTCGATCTCGGAAATCAACGAGGCAAACAAGAGGGTTAAATAGCCCGACGTTTTCGCGTTGTTGCCCACACTATCCCAGGAGGCCGTCACCCGTTGCAGAAAGTCTCTCGGTGGATTATTCGGGTCCCCGACGCCCAGCACGGTGGACGTTTCTACCCGCCGCATTTGCTCGGTCAGGGCTTGCGCCCGCACCGCCAGGGTGGAAGCGGAGCCCGTGCCATCGCCGAGGGAGCCATGAATCTGGCCGTAAAACCCGGAAATCGCATCGGCCAGGGTATGGAAGTCCACCAGCGACATCAACTCTATGGCCACTAGACGCCTCCCACTCCCACCCGGACTTCATCCGGGACCATCAACTTTGCATGGACCATCTGCGGCACGGCACTGGTGCCCCGCCGCAGGACTTCTCCAATCCAATACCGGGGCCGGCCCTGGTAGAGCACCGTGTAAACCTGGCCGGTGGACGGTCCTTGCCCGAACACCCAGAGCACCGTATTCCCGGAGACGCTATAATGCGTCACCACGGTATAGAGGGTGGTGTCACGCCGCACTTCGTACACCGTGACGATCGGGTAAAAGGCAGTATCGTCCACGCCACGCCGCAGGCTTTCGGCGCTGCGGACGAGCCGTTCGCCACCGGTTAACGTGATTTCGTCCCCTTCGGCCAGGGGCGCTTCGGCAGCGAAGGTTTCCACCAGGAAATCGTTCGCCAGAATGCGCCCACCGGTCGCGAGTTCCCACTTGCGCCCGGCATTGGCCACCACGGTTTTATAGCCGGTGACGGTCTGGGAAACGAGGAGGTAGCCCTTCCCGGTGCAGGTGCTATGCGCCCGGTTCCAATCTTTCGTCTGGGCATCATGGCAACTACAGAGCGCTCGGCGAGACCAGGTGAAGGTCTCGCCGAGGCGGGTTTGTCGGGCCGTCCATAGAGGCGAAGAAAAAGGCACGTTCCCCTCCCCGTTCCCGTCCGCTCCGCCGCGCGGGAGAAAGGAGGCAAAAGACCCGCACGGCGAGGACGGGAGGTCCGAGGCGGGAAGGAGAAAACCCGCCTCGGACTCGGTGCGAACTATTATCCGCCCACCACGTAAGCGAGGTGAACCACGAACGATCCGGCGGTCCAGGTCTGGCCCGCAATCGTGAAAGTGACTTCCCGCGCCGCCGTGGTTTTTACGGCGGTCGCCGCGCTAAAGACCGGAATGATCGCATGCAACCCCGCGTCCCAGGGGTTGGTCCCATCGCTGATCGCAATCGCGACCACCAGGTCATTCGCGCCTTCGATGCTCAGTGCGCCGGTTCCGGCATCGCCGCCGTTGGAGGTGCAGGTGTTCACTACGTCCACCAGACCGCCCAGAACAATCGCATTGTCAGGGATCGTGACCCCAAGACCTTGCGCGGCAATGGCCCCACCGAACTCGGCGAAG
>Ga0154389_1170_pt3 | contig 11748 bp, 6 predicted proteins | sample RifGroB1_FD_105632 | JGI IMG/M metagenome (GOLD analysis project Ga0154389, IMG submission 105632) | Treponema sp. GWB1_62_6 | reverse complement strand
TGAGCCGAACCGTGATGCTCCCCCCGGCCTTGTCCGGCGGCACGGGAGACCTCTCCTTCACAGTCAACCTGCCCGCCGGCAGCGGCATCGATTACGCCGATTTTAGTCTCCGCGACGCCGCGAATGACACCTACATGGTCGACTATAAAACGCCGACCTTTTCCACGGCAACCACGGTCACCTATGCGGTGACCGGGCTCACCGCAGTTTCCTACGAACTAGTACTGACGCTTCGTTGCGGCGGAGCCTCGGGCAGGGTCGCCGGCGTCTTCCGCGAGTCGGTGAACATCTGGAACGGACTTGTGAGCGACCGTTGGGTAGCCTCGGATGGAACCCTCTCCACCGCGAGAACCTTCGCGGCAACCGAACTCCTTGATGGCAATGTCCAGTTGTCCAACCTCTCGGTCCAGCTCGATGAGGGGACGAATGCGGTCTTGGCTTTTAGCTCTTCGCAGTCCGTGCAGGACGCGGGCTTCATAGCCAGGGGGAGCGGGATACGGTTTATTCCGACCTCCTCGGTCGACAGCCAGACCCTTAGCTACACCTGGAACGGCGGTCCCTCGCGAGCTATCGTGAGCGGAGTCCAATCGGACAGTCTCTCCCTTCAGGACGGCAATAATGCTATTGTAGTGACTGTAATCGCCCCTGACCGCGTCACTACGGGCAGCTATACGATTACCCTCCGTTGGCAAGCCTCGTTTACGGGTTCGTCGAATGTCGAGATGGTCAAGGTCGAAGGCGGCACCTACCTCTACAACGGCCTGGACGTGACGGTGGGCTCCTTCCTAATCGGCAAGTACGAAGTAACCCAGGCTCAGTATCTCGCGATCACTGGCGCCAATCCGAGCTGGCATTATCAAGATAGTACGAGTTGCCCTGTCGAGACGGTAAGTTGGTACGATGCCGTCGGCTTCTGCAACAAGTTGAGTCAGGCGGAAGGCCTCGATCCGGTCTACACCATCATGAACAGCACCATCCCCTGGAACGGAATCTTCCCGGTTCCCACGGCAGGTCCGATCACCGCAGACTTCACGAAGAACGGCTACCGCCTTCCGACCGAAGCCGAGTGGGTGTTCGCCGGTAAGGGCGGCAACCTGTACAATGGCTATAGTTATGCGGGATCGAACGATATCAACGCTGTAGCCTGGTATCAACTGAATTGCTCATTCACACAGCCCGTCGGGCAAAAGGCATCCAACGAACTCGGGCTCTACGACATGAGCGGCAATGTCTGGGAATGGTGCTGGGACAGGGCAGGCAGCCTGCCGAGCGGGGTCAATCCGAGCGGACCGACTTCGGGCACCTATGCCGTAGTCATTGGAGGTAGCGTAAACAGTTCAAGTAGTGGCCCAACTAATCCAATCATCGAATCGAGGGATACTTCCAAAGTTGCGGCGGATGCGATTGACGATATCGGCTTCCGCGTTGCGCGGGGAGCCAAGCATACCTTTAACTTCGAGAATCTGACTATCGGCAATCTGAACGGCCAAGACGGTTGGACGACCACATCTTGGAGTACTGCCCTTGATATGCAAGTCGGTCCCGATTCTTTAACTCCAGCACCTCCCAATACGACCAAGGTGCTATGGAATGACCAGGCTGGGGCTGGCGTGGGCATAGATGCCAGCCATCGGCTCAATCTCGATTCGACCTTCCATCTGGGCCAACCCGGCTATACTTATCGATACAGCTTCGACTTTATCAAAAGTTGTTGGGGCACGAAGGTCGCCCTCGCCGCTGACTTGAACGGTGACGGTAAAGTGACGCGGGACGATAGCTCGGAGATTGTCCTCGCCCTCGAGGTGCATCATTACAGCTCAACCAATAACGAGTTTACCCTTACGCTTCCCGATGGCAGCGAGCTGATCACGCCGGCCACGACCTTCCCCGATGCCGGCGACCTCACCTGTGCCTGGATCAGGGCTGAGCTGGTCTTCACCGGCAACCGCCTCACGGTGCGTGCAAGGTCGCTAACCGATTCGTCCTGGACTAGCCTCTGGAGCGACATTCCCATGGGCATCGACCTCGCCGCCACTGGCAAGACCAACCCGGCGCTCTGGAACATGGCCTTCGTCCATATCGAGACCGATGCCGGCAAGGTCGACAACATTGACTTCGTGGAGCTCGACGCGCCGGATGATACAACTATCCAGATCTTGCCGGTTCTGGCCATTTCGCCGACGGGGATAGATGCCCAATGCGATCTCGGCGGGTCACGTATCTTCTCCGCACCCTTCGGCTACGACGAGTATAACTGGTACCTGAACGGCGTCCTCCAATCGGGAGAGAGTTCGCGGACAATCACCGTCCAAGGTTCCTCCAATGATCTCTGGCTCGGCAAGAACCGCATCATGCTCGTTGCGAAAAAGGAATCACGGTACTATTCCGATGAGATCGAATTTGAAGTATATGAGGCATATTGACATGGAAAAAAAAATAGAGCAAAGCGCCTCGCTTGTCGCCCTGCTGGTACTAGTGTCCCTTGCCTTCGGCTCCTGCTCGGGCATTTTGAGCGGCTTGACCGGATCGGACGCGGATGCGGGCAGTGGAAGGCTCGTCATCAGGATCGACCAGGCGGTACGGACCATCGCCCCCGCCCTTCCTCCCGTCGATCACTATTCGATAAACCTCCACCCTTTGGATAGGCAAAATGGTGGCCTCGATGTCATCGTTCCCACTACTTCCGATCCTTCTTCGCCCTTAGCTCTCGCCCTCGGGGCGTGGTCACTCACTCTCTCGGCCCGAGATGGTTCTGACGTCGAGGTTGGGCGGGGAGTGGAGTCGATAAACATCATCCCTGGACCCAACACGGCGACCGTGGCGCTCTTGCCTACGCCTGTCGGGACGGGCAATGGAAACCTTGTAGCCGATTTCGTATGGCCCGCCGGTTCGGCGGTGACCAGCGCCATTTTCTCGCTCAAGACCTTCCCCACCTCCGGGGGTGAACTCGTAGGTGGCGCTGGAGTCGTCACAACGATAGACACGGTTGCGGGCAGCGCAATTATAACAGCCTCCTTGGCGCCAGGAACCTATCGACTTTCCTTCGATTTGCTCTACGATTATGATGGTGCGGGTGCGGCTGCTGCGGTCGTCCAGAAATCCATTGGCGAAATAGTCGAGATCCAATCGGGCCTTAACAGCACGAAGACGTTGTCTTTTACCACGTTCGACATGAACCCTGCGGAACCGTCCGCGCCGGCGAACCTAGTGATCGCCGATATGGGAAATGGATCGGGTTTCCTAAGCTGGGACCAGGTTCCAACTGCCCTGGGCTATCGCCTCAGCGTGAATTCGGGAGCCCCTACAGAACTCGCAGGGTTTTGGAGCACGTCATATAATATAGCCGCACTTGCCTCCGGCGATGCCTTCAGCGTCATCGCCTACAATCGGCAAGGAGACTCCTCGGCCGGCACGCTTGTCTACAATGGTCTCTCCGCTTTCAGCTTCGCGAGTCCTGCCGCGGCGGGTGTCATTTCCGGGACAAACGTCTCCATCAGCGTGCCCACTGGCACCGCCCTAACCACCTTAGTGGCGACCTTTACGACGCCGTGCGCGTCCGTGGAGGTAGGCTCGACCATCCAGACAAGCGGAACGACCCCCAACGATTTCACCAATCCCGTCACATATACCGTGACTGCCTGGGATGGCACGACTCAGGATTACGTGGTAACGGTAGTTGTGCTTCCCCCAAACCTTGTCGCCCTCGAAAATGGAGGAACGGGAGCGATCTGGCGTTCCATAGACTATGGAAGCTCGTGGACCAGCGTAGTTCCGGTGCCAGCCTTGCAGTGGACCTCCCTTGCCGGCTCTGCCGACGGGACAAAATTGATCGCCTCCGCAGGGGCCTCAGGTACCCCGAGTTCCATTTACCGCTCGGTTGATGGCGGAGCGAACTGGACGGCGACAAGCGCGCCGAGCCAAATCTATTCATCCCTGGCCTCCTCAGCCGACGGCAGCATTCTCGGCGCAGCCGTTTATGACAATAGCAACACTTTCTTGTATTCTAGTGATTCGGGTACGACCTGGCAGAGTACGGCTATCCCGACCGGCGCCTATTGGGGGTCGGTCAGCTGCTCCTCGGATGGGACGCACTGGGTCGTGACGAACGCGGGTCAGAGCAGCGTCGATGTTACAGTGTTCACTGGCACCTACAACGGCAGCTGGAACTGGGAGAGTAAAGTCCTGACAGGTTATGGAGGAACCAATTATCCCGTTACCGCAGGCGGATATGGTTATGTTTCATTGTCCGGTGACGGTAATACAATCGTTGCGACCAACGGCAATGGCGGCAGCGTAAGCGTCGGACCCATCTTGATCTCGCACGACTTCGGGCTTTCCTGGAACGCCTACGATCCGGAGGGTTCGGGTACGCTACACTACACCTACAGTTGCACCTCGAGCGATGGCCAGGTCATAGCGGTCGATACGGGTATCGGAACGGCAGGCTCGGGCTATCTCTACGTCTCGACGAACGGTGGCACGAACTGGACACTAGCGTTGGGCCCGACTCCAGCAGTCCAAGACCTTAGGCATATCAGCATGTCCGCCGATGGAAGTAAAATGCTCGCCGCCTCGATCGGCGCAGCGCCGAACCTCTGGTTCTCCCAGGATTCTGGTGCGAACTTTACTGAGCTTTCGGGTGCAGGAATGCCGACAGGCTCTTTCAGTGGACAGGTCACCTTCACGCGTTAGGTTGGGCGATTAGAAAAGCAAAGTCCCGCCGGACCTTAGGTTTCAGCGGGACTTTACATGGATGCGCCCGGCGGCAATACCCAGTACTGATGCGGCGGTTCGAGTATCGTACCGACAGGCGGAACGGCTGCTCCGGGCTATCAAGTATATGAAGGCTACGTCACCATATATTGGCAGATGAGTGAAGAAGATCGAGTCACGGAACCAGAAATTTCTGGGGCCGTGACTCGATCCGAATTCTGTATATAGACCAGGAGAGCCGTACTGATGGCGCCTCTCCCGGTCCTTTTTTCCGCTTGTCGAGAAAGACGGCAATAGCCTTGACAGTCTCCGCTGGATTTTTCAAATGCGAGGCGTGGCCGAATAGGCCATGATCTCCTTCGGAATGCGGGCAGGGTCAATATTCGGATCAAGGAGGATCATGATAAAACCGGGGTTAGCTGCATTTCCAGGAAATTCATTCCACGTACTGGTTGACAGTCAAATCTAAAGACTTGACACTTGCAATGCTAATTCGGGGCCCTTGATGGCTTGAAAACCATCAGGTCCGGTACCTATGACGTATAAAAGACTTGTCGCCCGTTTCCGGATGGGCGGGCGGCAGTCTATCAATCGGAGTCTTCGGAAGAAGACCGCGAGATCGACGCCAGGCTCATGCCTGGGGTAGCCGTTCCGAACAAACTGCACATTAACGGAGAATCGTCTTGAATAGAAGGCTTGTATTCTTTTTCCTCGCCGGCGTTTCCGTCTCTGTCTTTTTATCTTCCTGCGACGCTTCTTCCGGAAAAAAGCCCGAAATCGCGGCGCCTGTTGCGCCGACGGAAAGCATCTCGCCCGCCGTTCCTGTTCTCGAAGCAGCCATACCGGCCGCCCCGGAGCCGGCAGCGAACCCCGCGCCCGCTGTGAAGACGGAACCCGCAAAGACTGTAATCGTAGATACCGAAAAAACGGCACTTGCAAAGGTCGAGGCCGCGAAAGCCGAGGCTGCTATAAGCGAGGCCGCGCAGGCGGAAGCTATGAAAGCCGAAGCCGCGAGGATCGAAGTAGCGAAAGCCGAAGCCGCTCGCAAGGAAGATGCTGTAAGGAAAACGGAAGCCACAAAGGTTGAGGCAGCCAAGGTTGAAACCGTAAAACTAGAGGCAGCGAAAGCTGAAACCGCAAAGAACGAAACCGCCAAAAAGGCCGAGGCGCAACGCCTTGCGACCTTGTCCGTTCCCGATCCCGTCGCCAAGACCGCAGGCGGAGTTTATGCCGGACCGGTGACCGTGGCTCTGGAAGTCGCGATCAAGGAAGCCCTGATCGTTTACACCCTTGACGGGACCGAGCCCGCGGTAGCGACAGCCCCGCGCTACGATGGCCCGATTCAGGTCAAGGCGAGCGCCGTCCTGAAGTCGCGTGCCTTCGTGCCCGGCGGGAAGGAATCGTCCGTTGTTTCGACCGATTATACGATCGCCGAGGTCTGCGCGGCTCCCGGCGCGAGCGGGGACGGCAGGCGGAGCGCTCCGTTCGGGAGCGTCCAGGAAGCCGTGGAAAAGGCGCAGAAACTCGGCATCAGGACGGTGAAGCTGGCGACGGGGACCTTTGACGAATCGATCGAAATCTCTGCGCCCGTGAATCTTTCGGGCGGCTGGAATACTGAATATTCCGCTCCCGCCGCAGAACGCACCAGACTCCGCGGCCGCTCATCCGCAGCTTCTTCAAAGAAGGCGCCGGCGGCGACGCTCAGGGTAGCGGGGAAGGGTGCCGGTTCTGCCCTGGTGGTGGAACGGCTGGAGATGCGCGGCGGCGAGGCCACATATTCCGCGGGCCTTGTGGTTGCGGACGGGGCTTCGCCCGAGTTCAAGGATTGCGCCGCATATGGCGGTTTCGGAAGCTACGGCTACGGTGCGGTCTCCCTGACGGGAGCCGCTCCCGTATTCCGCTCCACCCGGCTGGACGGCGGCGAGGGAGCGACCTCCTACGGCCTTTCGGTCGATTCCGCCGAAGCCGTGGTCCTTTCGTCCTTCCTCCTGGCGGGTACGGGCACGGTGGGTGGATACGGACTGGCGGCGACCGACGGCAAAGTCGCCGTCTCCAGCAGCGTGCTGGCGGGCAACGCCGCGAACGTGAGCTACGGCGCCGCGTTCTACAACAGCAAGGATGCCCGCCTGGAGAATTGTACGGTCGCGGGCGGTACCGGGAAGGACGTCTCCGGAGTGTTCATTTCGGTTTCCGATCCGGCTATCGACAATTGCATCATCACGGCCAACGGGACCGGCAAATCCTACGGCATCACGGCCAATTTCGGCGAGTCCGCGCCATCCCGACTCTCCGGCAACCTCTTCCTCGGTTGCGCTGGGGCGCTGTATTGGGACGTCGGCACCAAAACCGCATACACGGGTTTCACGCATACCGGCCGTTTGGCTGGCAAGGACGGCAAACCGCCCGCCAAGCCCATGGGCGAATCCAACTCCAAGGGGACTTTCGCACTCGGCCCGGCCCCTGCCTATGCGACTCCGGCGTCCGCTTCCCTCCCCGAGGCGCCGAAACTTCCGGGGGCTTCGGAAACGGATATACTCGGAAAGACCCGACGGGAGCCGCGAAAGGCGGGAGCGTATTGAGCGATCCTACTTCTCGTTCAGGCTGAAAACCCCATCCCAGTTTGCGGCAGGGGCTTTCTTCAGGAAATCTTCAGACCGGCGGCGGTAGGTGGCCGAGGGGCCGTCGGTCGGCCGCTCGGTAGACAGGGCGCCGAACATTTCGGCGGCGCGCTTCCAGTCCATCGCGTCGAAGACGAGATGGGCGGCTTCGAAGCGCTCAAGGAAATCAAGTTGTTCGTCCTTGAGGTCGGCCTTGAGGTCGACGATCTCCCAGAGCTGTACGGGCGTGTTGATGCCCACCACCCGGACCCGATCGAAACGGCGTGATTGGAAGTCGTCGCCCGCCTCGATCTTGGTGGCGTCCGAGGCGAGTATCCAGCTGCCGTACTGCTTGTTGACGCCCTCAAGGCGCGCCGCAAGGTTCACCGCGTTGCCCATGATCGTATAGTCCATTTTCCGTACTGTTCCCATGTTGCCGACGACCATGTCGCCGGTGTTCACCCCGATGCGGGTGAGAAGGGGAGTCGGCGTGAGCTTGTCGGCGAGGAAGCGCTCGTTGAGTTCGGCCTCCTTCCTCTTCATCATGACGGCCGAAAGGCAGGCGGCCCGGGCGTGCGTTTCATAGGACAGTGGAGCGCCGAAAAAGGCGATGATCGCGTCGCCTTCGTACTTGTCTATCGTTCCCTTGTTTTCCAGCACGATGTCGCTCATTCCGGAGAGGTAGAGGTTCAGCAGCTTCACGAGGTTTTCCGGATCCAGGACTTCGGAGACCGTAGAGAAGCCTTTGATGTCGGTGAACATCGCGCTGATCCATTTCTTCTGGCCGCCCAGCTTGAGCATGGTCGGATCGGCGATGATCTGATTGATGACGTCGCCGGAAAGGTAGGTGCCGAAAGCCTTGCGTAGAAAACTTTTCTCGCGCTCGGAGATAAGGAAGGAAGCGAAGGCATAGCTGGTGAAGCTGAGGAATGTGGATAACGTCGGCGCGAGCGTCGCGATGTAGATGCCCGAGAAATGGAACAAAGCGTAGCTGGACGCGAAAACGAAGATGGTCATGCCCAGGCCCGCGAGGAGCTGGTAGACGGTCTTCAGCCTCGCGATCAGGAAGACGACCGCGAAGCTGAGCAGGACCGAAAGGATGGAGGCTGTCCAGGACGGGGCGAAGTCCAGGAAATCCCTCTGCAGAATCGTGTTCGCGACCGCGGCATGGGTACCGACGTTGACGTAGGATTCTTCGAAGGGATTGGCGCCCATATCGGTCGTCGCCGTGGCGGTCCATCCGATCACGCAGAAAGCTCCGGAAAGCTCTGACCGAAGGGCCGCGGACTCCTCTTCGATGATGCGGGCAGCTTCCGCGCAATTGCCGTGCAATGCGGCGAAGCGGCCGGCGATCTCGTCGTAGAGCCGCGCCTCGGCCGCGGGTGCCGCGGCTTTCGCCCTGGCCATGAGGTCCGCCATCGTCGCGTCCCATCCGGCTGAAAGGAAAGTGTCAAGTTCCGACCTGTACGAGGCCTTGGCCTGAAGCCAGGCGGCTTTATCATCGGCCGTCCCGCTTGAAAGTGCCGCGGCGCGGGCGGCTTCCGCGGCTTCCCAGGCGACGATGGATTTTTCCACGGGGTTGGCGCCCGGAACGAGGGCCCAGGCTTCGATATCACGCAAACCGCGCAGAGTGGCGGCCAGCATCTCCTCATCGTCCCGATACTTGATCAGCCGGTAAATGGAGACATGCCTGAAACTCTCGTCGTAATTGTCCCGCGGCCCGCGTATCGCCATATAGCCGTCAGGATCGAGGGGAATGGAAACGTCCGTTATTTTACCGTCCAGCGCGGCGTCCTTGAGGACTACCTTGGACTTGGAAAGCATTATTTCCGGTTCTCCGAGCATGCGGACGAGGGGCGAGAAGGCCAGCTGGAGGTATCTTTTCCCGCCGACCTCGTCGATGAGACGGATCCGGCGCCTGATCCCGTCATTGTCGATCCGCACGTTGGTGAAGCCGCCTCCCGCCGCCATGAGCGAGATTTCGGGTATGGGGACAAGATAATCGACCGAAGTGGTGCGGATTGGCGTTCCGGCCTTGATTTTCGGGTAGGCGAAACGCTCTTCGGGTATCTTCCGGAGTTCGGGGCTGTTCGTCTCGATGGATTGGGCCTGCATGTTGAGGGTCACGAAAGCTTTCCCGAAGAGGCGCATGGACTGGCCCAGGAAACTGTCGTTCTCTACGGCCACCTTTCCGGTTTTTTCGTACAACCGGCCTTTCCCTTCCTGGATCAGCTGCATGAGCATGTCGCCGTATTCGCCCGCGTCGGACATGCGTATGTTCCCGCTGGCGAGGGCTCCGAAGAGCGAACCCACGTTCGAGCCGACCTCGTCGAATACTCCGTCGAATTCGGACTTCAGGCCACCCGTCAGGTACTCCCTGTCCACGCTCATCGGGCTTCGTTCTATATATTCGATATCGAATACCGCGTAGGCCGCGTCGAATTCACTGAGGCCTTCCATTGCGCGTGCCATGAGGCCCCGCGGCCATGGCCAGGAAGCGACCCGGACGATGGATTCCTCGTTGACGTCCAGCAGCACGAGGTTCGGCGCTTCCCTGACTGCGGGCTTCAGACCCAGAAATAAATCGTAGACCTTGAGTTCGAGCGACTCGATGATGCCCGTCGAACTGATCAAGGCGAAGAGCCCGCCGATGGCGACGGGAATCAAAGACAGCCTTTTAAAAGATTTATTGCTTTTCATGCGCACTCCGTTCGGTTATTATGATCAGCTGTGCAGTATAATGCCTTGATACCGTATTGCGGGGAAGAAAAATGAATCGCATGATTATTGTCGCCGCCGCATCTTTCCTGGTTTCCGTGTCGGTTTCTGCCCAATCGAACGAATTCATCGACGGATTGCTCGAGACGCCCGCCGTTACCCTCGGGCAGGTGTCCTACCTCGTGCTCGTCGCGTCCGACAATCTCGGAGAAGACGCGGACGAGGCGCGCGCTTTCGAACAGCTGGAAAGCCTTGGCTGGGCTCCATCCGGCGGAAAAGCCGGGGATCCGGTTACCCTCGCCGCTTTTTCGTCTGTCCTGATGCAGGCTTTCGGCCTGAAGGGCGGCCTGATGTATTCTTTCTTCCCGAATCGGCGTTATGCGTATCGTGAGCTGGCTTCCTTGCAGGTCATACAGGGGCGTTCGGATCCGGGCGACAGGGTGGACGGCATCATGGCGGTTCGCATGCTCGGCCGCATTTTCGACGTAACGGGGGCGAACCGATGAACCGCGCGGTTCGGGCGTCGGTCGCCGCGTTGTTCATTGCATGCTTTCCCGCATTCGTTTCCACTTGGGATTACGGCCTCGGGTTTTCCGATCAGAGCTCGATGGTCGTCGAGGATGACTTCAACGCGACCCAGTCCAACCGTGCAAGAGCCTGGTTTTCCAGTCCGTTCCCTGCGGGTATGAGGCTCGATCTCTCGGGTTTCTACGATTTCCGCGGAACTTACTCAACAGCCGACACCGGTTCGGAGATCGTTCCCCTGCGCCTGGATGTCGACCGCCTCGAGCTCGCCGGCACCTTCGCGGACCTGCTGACGAATTCTTCCGTACTCCGCTATTCCGTCGGACGCGCGGATGTTTCCGATTTTTCGGGCCGCGTCATTTCCGGGCCGTCGGACGGCGCGCATGCGGAGTTCGCGCTCGGAAATTCGACCTACCGCGCATGGGGCGGCTATCGGGGACTCCTGTATAAGGAGGACGCCCGATCTTTCCTCGACATAGACGACGATTCAAATTATAGCGACGACGACGAATATTTCGCGCCGAGCAGGGCCTTCATCGGCGTAGGGGCCCGCTTCGCCGAACTGCTCGGCGCCCAGGACGCGGGCGCCGAACTGTGGGCGCAGGTCGATCTCGGTTCGGGAAGCACCAAGACGAATACGGTATATTTCGAACCATACTTGGAAGGCCGCCTGGGAAGGTTGTTCCGGTGGCGCGCCTGGACGGTAGCGGAGGCGGGCAGCGACGGAGATGCGTTCTTCGCGATGGCGGCAGGAACCATGCTGCGCCTTTCCGTGCCGGAACTCAAGGGCTTCCGCCTCACCCAGACCATGTCCTGGGCCAGCGGCTCCGACGGCAATTTCAAGGCGTTTACGCCGCTCCGGCAGGGGCCTGTGGGTTCCGCAAGTCCGTTCTCCTTCTCCGACATCCTTTCAGTCGGCATGGACGCCTCGTTTTCTCCGGTCCGCCATCTCAGCGCGAAGGCGGGCGGTTCGGCCCTCTACCGTTCCAGCGACAATCCTCCGTCCGGCGGCGGGCTGCGCGATGACGCCGTCGGCAAGTTCCTCGGTCTCGAGGTTTCGTCCGGCGCTTCCCTGCGCGTTGCGAGCGACGCGACCCTCGATTTTTCCTGCGGCATGTTCGCCCCGAACACCTCCGACATGTATCCTGAAGGAACGAAGATCCGCTGGACGGCTTCGCTCTCCGCTTCGCTTGAA
>Ga0154389_1141_pt3 | contig 12567 bp, 9 predicted proteins | sample RifGroB1_FD_105632 | JGI IMG/M metagenome (GOLD analysis project Ga0154389, IMG submission 105632) | Treponema sp. GWB1_62_6 | reverse complement strand
GCCGTAGATCGAATAGGCGACGATCTCCCAGGCTCCGCCTCCGCGTCCGCCGAGCAGTCCGCCGCCGCGCAGAAGGAGGACGACGAGGCCCGCGACGGAGAGCAACGCTCCCAAACCGTGCAGGACGGAATTGGCGATTTCTTCGCCCGGGGTCTGGAAGGGTAGGGGGGGAGTGACGCGGAGGCTTTTCAATGCGGTCGCTTTGGTCATACGGGGTTCCATCCTCAAGCGGGCGTTCTTATGATCAGGATTCAAGCTTGGACGCGCGGCGGGGCATTCCGGTTGCGTCCGTCGACGCGTTCGGAATTCCAACCCGCTTCCCTTCCGTTCCCGAGCGCGCGCGCGAGGTAGGGCAGGGTCTCGTCGATGGCCTCCGCGAGCTTCCAGGGTGGATTCATCACGACCAGGCCGCTTCCCGCCATTCCCCTCTCCCCGTCCTCCAGCGTCCGGACGCGAAGCTCGGCCCGGTAGGCTTCCCCCTGCGCGAGGTCCATGAGGGCGGACGGCAGGTCGCGGGCTTCGCTCCGGTCAAGCACAGGATACCAGACCAGGTAGACTCCGGTCGCGAAGCGCGCGAGCGCGGACTTTAGCGAATCGACGACGCGCCCGTAGTCTTCCTTGAGTTCGTAGGGCGGATCGATGAGGACGAGAGCCCGGCGGCTCGGCGGCGGCAGGACGGACTTCAGTCCGGAGAATCCGTCCTCCATCCGCGTACGGACGCGGCGGAAGGGCTCGAAGCGCCGTTCGAGGGGGGCATAGTCGGTCGGATGCAGTTCGAAGAAGACCGCGCGATCCTCTTCCCTCAAAACTTCGGCGGCGATGGACGGCGAGCCGGGATATTCGTCGCCCCAGGCCCGGCCGTAGGCTTCCACCGCCCGCAGATAGTCGGCCACGGCGGGCGGCGGAGGATCGTCCCGTGCGAAAGCGCGCAGCCGCGCGATTCCCGCTTCCGACTCCCCGGTCATCGCGGCATAGCTCCCCAGGAGGCTATAGGACGGCGCGCCGGAGTGCGTGTCGATATAGAGCCAAGGCGTATCTTTCCTGTTCATGTACTCCAGGCAGAATACGAGGATCGTATGTTTGAGGACGTCGGCGTGGTTTCCCGCGTGGAACGCGTGGCGGTAGCTGAGCACGCCTGATCATAACGCTTCCTTCGGGTGGCGGCAATACGCGCGCTTCTTCAGGCTGTGCAGGCAGGAATCGACCGTTCCCTTCGGAACGCCGAGCGCGTCCGCGACTTCCTTGTTGGTCGCCTCCCTCATCATGTGCGCATGGCGCCGCCTCATGGAATCGAGCCGCGCCTTGCCGCGTTTCCATGCGCGTTCCAGGATTTCCTTCCGGGCGCCGTCGGCGGGCGCCGCGCGGCAGCGCGCCTCGAACGCGAGGCAGCGGTAGTATTGGGCGCCGATTCGTTCCTCCAAGGCGCGCAGCCTCTCCATGCGCATGGCGGTCTTTTCCCTCAGGAGCCGGAGTTCGTCGAGCAGGCATCCTGAGTCCATCTCCAATGCCGCGGCGATCCTTGAGGCGAAATCATCCGAGACGTACAGGCAGCACTTGAGCGCGAGCATGAGGACCTGCTTCTTGTTCGCGATCCTTTCCGGCGGCTCTTCCGGGTCTCCCGCATCCGGCGGATCCGGCAAGTACTCAGCCTCGCGTTCCTCCGCGCTGTCTATCGCCCGGTCCGTCCAGCATGCTTTCTCCATCACCATGTGCTCCGCCCCGGTCGCCTTGTATTCGATGGACGCCCAGCGCATGACGGAATGGATGTAGGCGTCGAAATCGGCGCCCGTATCCCGATACGTATCAATGGCCCGCCGTAGGCGGAGGTAGAAGCCTCCGAGGAAATCCATGAAGTCGGCCCGGTCCCAACCCTCCAGGTTGTAGCGTTGGGGATTGGAACGGATGAAGATGAAAATGGCGCTCTCGAACTCCTCCCTTCCCAAAATGCCCGAGTTCCAGCGATCGCGCAGGGTGGAAAGGGGTTTCTTGTCATTCATGAATGTCCTCCTTTTTCAGGCGGATCATTCTATGCAGGTATCGTGCCAATGGGGCTGCCGGAAGGGACCGGCGGTAGGCGCGGACGAGTAAAGGCAACCCAGGCAAGACAATGAAAACGGGCAGCGCATGCCCTGAAGGTTGCGGTGCCCGCCCGTTCGACGGGAATTGTTACAATCGGTTACAAAAAGACGGACGCGAAGGCTTCCACGATTTTTTCCCTGAGTTCGGCGATCGTACCCGCCGTGCTCAGTCCCGCCGCCTGCCTGTGTCCGCCGCCGCCGAACCGGCCGGCGATCGCGGCGACGTCAACGGTTTCGCGTGAACGCAAGCCGACGGTGCAGTTGGCGCTGGTCTCCTGCCGTATCAGGACGACCGCCTCCACACCGCCGACGGATTGCAGCAACTGGTACAAGGCGTCGGAATCCCGCCCTTGGAGGCCGAAACGCGCGGTGTCCTCCTCGGTCTCCCAGGAAAGCAGGAGCCGCCCTCCGAAGAAGGGTTCCACGCGGGAAAGAACCAAGCCCATGAGCCTGCGGGATTCCAGGCTCTTGCCGCCGGACATCGCCTGGAAGGCGCGTTTCGGGTTCGCCCCGGCATCGATGAGGCGGGCCGCGTATTCGAATACGGGCGCCCCTCCCTCATCGACATGGCGGAAAAATCCGGTATCGGTACAGAGCCCGAAAAAGAGCAGCTCGGCTTCCTCGCGGGTCGGCTTCAGGCCGAGCGCTTCGATCACGGCGAGGACCATGAAGGTGACCGAGGGCGCCGCGCCGTCCAGGAAAATTGCGTCGCCGGAGGAGTCCGAAGACGCATGGTGGTCGATCACCGCGGTCGGAAGGCCGGAGAGGAAGGGTTCCAGATCCCCGGTCCTACCGATGTTCGAACAATCGAGGACGATGACGCGGGCGTCTTCCCTTTCCGCCTCCGTCGGCTCCGCGGTGAACAGGGGCGCGTAGGGGATGATCTCCGGCCGCTTGAAGGGGCCGGGAGAACAGGGCAGGGCGGACTTGCCGAGCCTCCGCAGGGCCGAGGCGAGGGCCAGTTGGCTGCCGACGCAGTCGCCGTCCGGTTCCTTGTGGCCGGCGACGAGGAAACGCTTGCCCACGCTGATGAATCCGAGGAGGCTATCGGGAACGGGAACCGGTTTCATACTACGACTCCTCCGCAGCGAAGGAATTCCGTCTGGATCCTTCCGCCCGATACGATTGCTTCTCCTGCCCGCAAGTAGACGTCGATCTCGGTGCGGAGTCCGAAATCGTCGAAATAGATGCCCGGTTCTATGGAGAAGCATGACCCGTCCAGCAGGAGCCGCGGGTCCGGAAATTCGAAACTATCGATATTCGCGCCGGAGCCGTGGCACTCCGTGTCGATGCCGTGGCCGGTGCGGTGGCGCAGGGCGTCCGCATAACCCGCGGCGATAAGCGCAGAGCGGACCGCTTCGTCCACGGAGGCGCCGCTCGGCCGCCTTCCCGAGGCTAGCGCGCGACGGATATACGCGACCGCCAGATCCCTCGCAGCGATCAGGTCGCCGAAAGCCTTTCGTTGCCTTTCGCTTTCGCGTTCCGCGAAGACGCCTACCCAAGAGATGTCGGCGTAGGCGGAGCCGCGCCCTTTCTCCTTTGCCCACAGGTCCAGCTGGACCACGTCTCCACGGCGTATCGGCGCGCCCTGTCCCGAAAAGTCGTAATGGGGGTCGCCCGCGTTTTTTCCTGCGGCCACGATCGGCGGGTGGTCGGTCTCCAGAGAACGTGAGGCCATGGCGTGCAGCATCAGCGACCTGACGTCGCCTTCCCGCAGGGGCGCGCCGGAGCGGAACGCACCGTCAACGAAAGCCCAGGTCTCGGCGACGATGGCGTACAGGCCCGCGGCGGCGCGTTCGTGGCCCGCTATCCCTTCATCGTCAAGGAGGCCCTTCATCCGTTGTATCAAGGAAGCGGCCGACCGCAGACGGAGACCGGCGGAACGGAAGGTATCGGCGCTGCCCTCGTCCAGGAACGATACGATGGGGAGGTCCGCGGAAAGATGGGCTCCCCATTCCTTTCCCGCCAGGAGTCCGAGCGCGGACAGGTATTCCCCGCGGCCCGCATAGACTTTTTTTTCCCCGGGAAGGGAGTTGAGCGCTCCGCTTTCGATCGCGTGCACGATGCGGACGGGAGTGCCTTCGGCAGGAACCGCATACACCCAGGGACGGGAGTTCACCGAGTCGGAGGGGAGGTCCAGAAGTTCATCGGAAAGTCGGTCGCGGTGCCTGAAATTCGAAAAAAGCCATCCGTCGAGGCTTTCGCCGCGGATGGCGTTCCGGATGCGGCCAAGGTAGGCTTCGGTCATCAATATTCCAGCTTCAGGTCCTCGATATCGAATTTTTCGTCCCCTGGGACTCCCGGAGGCAGGTTGCCCCAGGATTCGTGCGACAGGCTTGCCCTGACGAAGAGACGGACATGGTCGAAAACCCCGTCCTTGTAATAGACGGTCATGTACGGCCATTCCGTTCCGGTGGCCAGCCGGATGAGTTCGCCCTTTCCTCCCGCCTTGGAAAACCACTTCATGGGGATATAGGCTTGGCCTAATTGCGCGCCCCCCTTGCGGTAGCTGATCACGTAGCCGAGGCGATGCGGGTACACCTTTTCCAGCGGTACGTTGACGTAGTAATACTCGGACCATGATTCGCCGGACTTGGCCGTCTCCTTCGCGCCGTCCTGGGCGAAGGCGGGCAGGACCAAGAGAAAGGCGAAGAGCGCGAAAACCGATACGCGATGAGTTTTCAAAACGATCCTCCGTGGCTTGACTGCGTATCAAGTATAAGCGTCGACCGTCAGCTTCGCAAGCGGAAACTCGTGGTCGTTTCAGGCAATGGTCGCGAGCATGATCGCCTTTACCGTATGCTTCCTGTTTTCGGCCTGGTCCCAGGCCCGGCTCCGCTCCCCGTCGATCACGTCCGCCGTCACTTCCTCGCCCTTCACCGCGGGAAGGCAATGGAGGAAGATCGAATCCGGTCGCCCGGTCCTGGCCATGAGCGCCGCGTCCACGCGGTAGGGGCCGAGTTCCTTGATCCGCTCGGCGCGGAGCGACTCCTCCCCCATGGAGACCCAGACGTCGGTATAAACCGCGTCGGCGGAGCGGACGGCGTCCAGGTCGTCCGTCACCACGATGCGGGCGCCGGTCCCGGCGGCGAAGGGAGCGCAAAGCTTGCGGAGTCCGTCGTCGGGGAACAGGGTCCGGGGCGTCACGACGGTGAAGTGGACGCCGAGCTTGGAGCAGATGACCATGAGGGATCGGGCCACGTTGTTCCTGCCGTCGCCGACGAAACAGAGGTTCTTTCCCGAGCAGTCCCCGAAGCTTTCCTCGAGGGTCATGATGTCCGCGATGGCCTGGGTCGGGTGGAATTCGTCGGTAAGGCCGTTGTAAACGGGGACGCCCGAATACTCGGCGAGGATTTCTACCGTGGACTGCTTGTAGCCGCGGAATTCGATCGCGTCGAACATCCTGCCGAGGACGCGCGCCGTGTCTTCCACGGATTCCTTGGCCCCGAGCTGTATGTCCTGGGTCGAAAGGAATACCGGGTGGCCCCCTTCCTCACCGAAAGCCGTCTCGAAGGCGCATCTCGTGCGCGTGGAGCGCTTCTCGAATATCATGGCGAGGGTCCGCCCCTGGAAACGCTGGGGCCTTTCCCCGCGCGCCTTTTGGGCTTTCACTTCCTTGGACAGATCCAAAAGAGCGCGGATCTCGTCCCTCGAATAGTCCTTCCATGAGAGGAGAGACCTTCCCGGCAGCAAAACGGTATTCATGATTCCTCCAAAAAGAAGGCCCCGGAGGGAAAAAGGAGGTAAAAACCCTCCGGGGCCGATGCGGCTCCAAGGAGTCGCGAACGGAAATAGTATAGAAAAAAAAGAAAAAATATTCAATACCGATCCCTAAAATTGTATTATTATGCAGAAAAGGGGTGAGGGGCCGGAAGCGCTCAATAAAGCATGCTTCCGGTTCGATGATAGAAGATAATGATCCAAGTACTTTTCTCCGTCCGTTACCATTCTCAGTTGCGCCGCATCAGGAGCGGGATGATGGAGGAACTGGAACGCACCGTAGCCGGAGCGCTCAGGGACTCGGGCGGCACGGTCTCTTCCTCAAGCGGAATCATTTCCGCTTCCTTCGACGACGAGGTCCTCGCATTCTGGCTGGACCTGATGACCGCCCTGGAGGGAATCGACGGAGCGATCGCGCGCGCCGACAAGGAACTCATGGGGCGCTCGTGCCTGGTGGCCACGGGCGAAGGGGAGAAGGACAGGCGGAAGGCCATGTTGTTCACGCTTTCCCAGCGAGGGGACTCCGGCGGCATCTGGTGCGAAAGAGCGATCGCCGCCCGGCTCTCGTCGTACGCGAGCTTCGGCGCCGACGGTGATGTCATGCAACTCGTGTCGATTTTCCCCCGACCCGTCCCTTCCGCCGCCGTCTCTTATTGGATACGTCCCCGCGTCGCCGAGGACCTGAGCGTCCTCCTCGGCGGCGATCGCTCCGCGGTTTCCGGACCCGTCGCCGTGCTCGGTCAGCCGCATAGCGGCAAGCGGCAGGCGGTACGGTGCGTCCTTGAAAAAATGCTCGGCGGCTTTCCGGCGTACGTCGTCAATTTCGGTTGCGGAGGCGCGTCCCCGGCCTGCTTCGCGGATGCGATCACGGACGAGATCGCCGTCCTCATGGATTCCGTTGCGAATAAGAAGCGGGATCGAGCCGCGGCGGACAAATTCCGCCGGGCCCAGGCGGACCGGCTTCGCGAGACCTGCTCGAGGGCGACCTTCGATTCCTTCGCCGCGGCTTTCGCCGCCGTCGCCGACGACTACATCGCGGCCTGCGACGCCCGGAAGCTCCCGGCCGCTTTCGTGCTGGAAAACTTCCATCTGGCCAATGGGGACGCGGCCCGGCTTGCGGTACGGGTTCTCGGCGCCGTCTCGGCCGCAGGTCGCGCCATGGTCGTCCTTACGGGCACGGGGCCGGAAACCCTGCGCGCCTGGCGGGAAAGTCCGCTCCATGCAGTGCGCGTCGCCCGGGTGGAGCCGCCTTCACGCGCTGAAATCGCGGTGATGGCGACGGCCGCGGGAGGCGGAGATGCCGATTCGCTGGCGGGCTTCGACGCGCTCGTTCTCCGCGCGTGCGAGGACGCCGCTCGCGGCGGATTGGGCGCGGCCCGACGCGTCCTGGTCGGGTGGATCCACGATCCCGACGGATTCCCGGTCCGGGTTCCGGAGGCGCTGACCGACGATCTTCTGGAGATCGCGTACGCGGCCCGACAACTGCGTTCCGCTTTTCCCGCCGCCGGACTGGAACCCATCTTCCGCGCGGAAGGGAAACCGGCCGGAACCTGGCGGAGGGCTCTCGTATCCCTGGCGGACCTGGGCGTCATCACCTCGGTCGCCGATCCGGAGCCGGCGATCGCCTGCTTCGACGCCTTCGTTGAGGCGCGGATACCGCGGAAGTGCGAATCCATCCGCTCGCTCGTCCGCCGCGTGCTTCTGGACGCGGCGGAGGCCAAGCGCCTGCTTCCTTCCTACGGCCTGTTGCGGGAAATCGCGCGGCTCGGAGGGGAAGCCGGAGACGATCTTGCCCTGGACGCGATCGAGGAAGAGGTATCCCTGGGAACCGGATCGAACGTGCTATCCGCGATAACGGAGGGGCATTTCGAAGCGGCGGTGGGGAAGCGGCTCGCCTCTTCGCTCGAAAGTCTGGTCAGGACCCGGAACGTCCTTTCATCCGCTTCCGAGGCGGATATCCGGTCGATATTCGCTGCGGTGCAACCGATGGTCCATCCTTCGCTCCGCTACGAGGCATGCGCGGCGATCGACCGCGCTTCATTCGATTTGGCCGCCGGCGATAGCGACGGCGCCGCCGCCCTCGGCAAGCGAGCCATACTGTTACTGCAGGACCGGAAAGACAGCCGCGACATCGCGCGCGCGTACCGCATCATCGCCCTCGTGGAACTTTCCCGGGAAAAGGTGAGCGATGCGATCGACTATATAGGCTTCGCGGCTGAAAGCGCCGATCATGCGGGGGAGGCGGCGGAAGCCGTACTGGTCGACGCCTGTTCGGCTTGCATCCAGTTCGTATGGGGCAACTTGGGCAAGGCGGAACGGGAAATCGCTTCGGCAGGACGGCGGGCCGCCGCGCTCAACCTGGACCGCTGGGAACGCTGGTCACGCTTCTTCGGCGCGCGCCTGCGCTTCGAGACGGGCAGGTATCAGGAGGCGATGGAGATCCTGGACTCGATCGCGGCGAACGCCGGTTCCCGCCTGGAAGAAGCGGAAAAACGTATCCTGGACGCTTGGTCGTTCCGTACGCGCGCCTATGCTTCTTCCCCCTACGCAGATCTGGAGTCCCGCCTGGACCGGTCAGGCGACGCTTCCTTCTTCGCGATAGAAGCCCGTTTCATCGAAGGCGATTTCAAGCGGAGCGTGGAGGCGGCCGATGCCTTCCTGACCCGGCCGCAGGCTCCCTCCGGTGTCCGTCCCTTCTGCAGCCCGGAGCTTCCCGACTGGTCCAGCGGCTTCGCCATGATCGAAGACCGGGTTGCCGCGGCGGAAGGCGCTCGCGAGCGCCTCGCGCGCAGCTTCCGCGCACTTTCCTTGTCCGCCCTCGGTTCCGGGCTCGAGGCCCGCGATGAGCTCCGCAGGCTCGTGAAGGACGAGCGCCTTTCCGAGCTGGACCCGAACGCCGCCTTCTATTCATTCGCGTACTCCCGGGCCCTGAAGGCTGCCGGGGCCGACGTCGTGGATGCTGGCACGGCGCTCAGCGTCGCGTTCAAGAGGCTCCAGCGAAGGTCCAGCCGCATCGACGAGCCGGAAGCCAAGCGTTCATTCATCTCCCTCAGCCGCTGGAACGTCCAGATCTATGCGGACGCGAAGGCGCACAACTTGATCTGAGCTCGCTCGGGGCGTATTCCGCCGGGATTTCGACGGCTATTGACATGATACGGGGGCTTTTGCTAAGGTACCGCCCGATAGCGCGTTGCGGCGGCATAGCTCAGTTGGTAGAGCAAACGGCTCATATCCGTTCGGTCATAGGTTCAAATCCTATTGCCGCTATTCGAGGCCCCCGGAAGACTGGACAAGTCTTCCGGGGGCTTTTTTATCGTTCCCGAAACAGGCGCGCGAGCTGAAAATCCCTTCGCATGTCTTCGTCCGCCGTGGTACGATGGCAGGATGGATAACACGAACGTGGCCGATGCCGGGAGCCCCGGAGCGCGGGCAGCCCGGACGGCGGATCTGGCCCGCCGCCTGGAAGAAGCCGCTTCTGCCGCCTTCGTCGGTTCCCGGCGGTCGGTGCGGCTCGCCGTCCTTGCCTTGCTGGGTGGGCTCCACTCCCTCGTGGAAGATATTCCGGGCGTCGGAAAGACGACGCTGGCCCTGGCGTTGGCCAAAGCCGCGGGACTCAGCTTCTCCCGCATCCAATTCACCCCCGACCTGCTGCCCGGCGACGTGCTGGGCATGAACGTCTGGGACTCCGCCGCGCGCGAGTTCGTATTCAAACCGGGACCGATCAACGCCAATTTCGTCCTGGCCGACGAGATGAACCGCGCCTCGCCGCGGACCCAGGCCGCTTTCCTGGAAGCCATGCAGGAGGGCGGGACGACGGTCGACGGCCGTACCGTTTCCCTCCCGTCGCCCTTTTTCCTCTTGGCGACCCAGAATCCCCAGGGTTTCGGCGGGACCTTTCCCCTGCCCGAGGCGGAGCTCGATCGATTCGGACTCTCCTTCTCCTTGGGCTATCCTTCCGGGGACGACGAGTCGGAGATACTCAGGAGGTGGAAGGAGGATGGTCCCCTCTCGTCCGTCCTCCAGGTCGCCCGGGCCGAAGACCTGGCGGAAGCTCGGCAAACGATCGCTTCGGTGGCGGTCTCGGCCGAACTCCGCGACTATATCGTGCGAATCGTACGAGCGACGCGCGGCAACTCGGACATCAGGCTCGGCGCGAGTCCGCGGGCGGCAGTCTCGCTGCAGCACGCGGCGAGGGCCGTAGCGGCTTCCCTCGGCCGGAGTTTCGCGATTCCGGAGGACGTGGAATTCGTGGCGCCCGCGGCGCTCGCCCATCGGGTGTTCCTGTCCTCCAGGGCGCGACTGTCCGGTTCGGACGCCGTCGCGCTTATCGCCGCCCTCACGTCGGAGACGGCGAAGCCGACGGGGCTGTAGCGTGCGCGTCCGCGTCATGCCCGCGCGCCTCGTCGCTTTCGTCTCGCTGGCCCTCGTCCTTGATTCTTTGAGGGATCTCGCGGGTCCGGTTTCCCGGGCGGTATCCGTCATTCCTTTGATTTTCGCGGTCTCATGTCTTTTCCAGCTCTTCGCGACCTGGGCGGCCTTCGGCTTCCACCAGGAATTTTCGACCGACCATCCTGCCAAGGGCGATGTGCTTTCGTACCGCATCGTCCTCCATAACGGGTTGCCTTTCCCCGCTTCCATAGGGCTTTGCCTCTTCCACTCCGCCAGTCCGCTCGCGCGGGTGTTCGTACCCCTGCCCTTGGCCCTCGGGGCGAAGGAGGGTCTGGGACGCAAGATGGAAATCGCGTGTCCCTACCGCGGCGTCTATTCCTTCGGCGCTTCCTCCTTCGCTTTCTGGGATCCTTTCAGGATAGTGGAGATCGAACACCGGATAGAAGCCCACGTATTTCACGTATATCCGGAACTCGTCCGCATCGGGCCGGTGCTGGATGCCCTGGCGGAAGGCTCCGGCGGCCAGGCTTCGGGATCGGCTTCGGCCGATCCCACGGTGTTCGAGTCCCTCGCGCCCATTCAGGACGGGAGGGGAGGGTTCCGCATCGCATGGAAGCGCTGGGCTTCCACCGGTATCCCCTGCGCCTTCGTTCCGGGACGTTCCGCCGCCTTCGGCCTCCGACTTGTCCTGGACCTGCGCCCCGGCGGGGCTGCGGGCGAGGAGGCTCTGGCGGCCGAGGATCTCGCCGTCACCGCCGCCTATTCCCTGCTCGCCAGGGCGGCGGGCGTCGGCATCCCCGCCGAATTCGTGCTCGGGGGGGACGAGGAAGGGATCGAAGTCAGCGACGAAGCCGGCTTCCGGGCGGTTTATGAGCGCTCCACGAGCGTGCTGTTCAATGACGACCGCTTTCCCGTTTCCGCCTTCTCCGGGGACCGCTCCGCGATCCTCGTCAGCGCCGTCCCCATCGCGGAAGCGAGGGGCGGACTTTCCCTGTACGATGCGCTGGAGGAAGCCCTTTCCCGATCCCGTCCGGTGCGCCTCATAGCGGCTCCCTCGCCGCTGGCGGCCGATCGGGAAAAGCGGTATGCGCTGGCCGCCGCCGAACGGCTCGGCGGCGACGACCGTTTTCCGGCGATCACCGCCCTGGACCCCCGTCGGGGACCGGAGGACCTGATCCGTGCGTTCTCGGGCTAACCGTGCGCGGGGCGTCATAACCCTGGCCGCCGCATTGACCTTCGCCGCTCTCCCGCCGGCCTTGATGGCCCTCATCCTGAAAGCCGAAGGCCCCCTCGGTTTTTCGATCGCTTTCCAGCTCCTTTCCGCCTTCGGCTTGTTTTATGCGGCAAGGGTCGATTCCGGCTTCCTCGGAGGAGGCTTGGGACGATCGGCGCGTCTGGCGATAGCGCTCGTCCCCTGCTCGGTCGCCGCGCTCCTTGCGCTCGTCCAGCTCAACGTCGCCCAGCGTTCCCTGGCGGAAGCCTGGCTCGCCCTCGCGAGGGAGGGGAGGGCCTTCGGCTTCTTCTCCTTCTTCGCGACCGAGCTGTACGCGTTGTTCTGCCTCGGGGCCTCCGCACTCCTGGCGAGCCGGGGCGTGGCCGCCGGTTCCGTCGCGCTCGCTTCCGCGACCATCCTTTCGTACGGCGTCGTGGCGGGCCGAGGGGAGGCGCTCGCGGGTTCGGCCCTGCTCACCCTTTCCTTGCCCGTATTCCTGCCGGAAGGAACGGCTATCGTCGCAAGGCTCCGTATCCGTGCCGCCGCCTTGCCCGCGCTCGCCGCCGTCGTCCTCTCCGCGCCCTTGGCCTTCATCGGTCCCGGGAGCGACTCCGGCCCGCTCCTGCGGCCCCTCGATCTGCGTCCGCTCGCTCTGCGCCTCGCGCCCGCCTTTCCCCTCCTGCTGGACGTCCCCGGCTACGGCTGGGGCATCGGGGCGGAACGCCTGGAACGGAACATCTATCTTTCCGACGGCGTCCTTTTCGATGCGGAGGGAGACGGACCGCGGATTCGCTACCTGGCGTCGGCCACCTTCGGACTGTGGACCGGATCGGGGTGGCGTGAGACCGACGAGGAGGGGACGGAGCTGCCTCTGTACGTTTCCGCGGGAGCGGAAGCGGGTGCGGAAGCGCGCGGTGAAGGAATCCTGCGCCTCGTTCTACGCGGGGATTTCTACAGCCGCGTTCCGTTGGAACAAGATACGGTCGCGGTCCAGCTCTCCCGGGCGGCGGACGGGGCCGAAGCCTCCCGGGAACGCGGCCTCCGTTTTCCCCGGAGCGCGGAGCGCGGGCTCGTCGCGGACCTCATTCCCGGAAAGGCGAATTTCGGGGCCGGGCCGGAAGCTCCTCCGCCGCCGGTATACCTTGAAACCGGCTCGGAGCCGTCCGC
>Ga0154389_1263_pt6 | contig 12737 bp, 15 predicted proteins | sample RifGroB1_FD_105632 | JGI IMG/M metagenome (GOLD analysis project Ga0154389, IMG submission 105632) | Treponema sp. GWB1_62_6 | reverse complement strand
CGAAGGCGGTGCGGGCGCCATCCTTTGCGCTTCCGAGTCGGAGGCGGGGAGCGTCTTGGCGGTCGTTTCGATCGAGAGTCCGATCCGATCGTCCTTGTCCGGCGGACCACAAGACGGGGGCGACGACGAGGAGGATGGAAACGCCAACCATGTCCTGGCCTTCGCCGGAAAGCTTCTCTCCGCCTTTCGGGCCTTCCTTCCCGAGCCGATCGCAGGCGTCGGGGACGTTCCGTCTTCCCGGGCGCCCTCCCTGTTCATCGTCAGCGATCGAATCGCCGATCCCAAGGAGCGCGACGGTAGATATGCTTCCTTGATCCGCGCTTTCAGGAAGGCGCTGGCGCCGAGCATGCTTGTCTCGTTCGCAGGCGCCGGTCCGCGGGACTTCACCGATGTGCCCTACAAGTACCCCGTGCTATCCGCGATGGCGGGCGGGCGGGAAAAGACGGATGGCTCCATGGATGCGGGGGGGTATTCGGCGTCGGCGGCCGATGCCACCGCGGATTTCCTGGACCGGGCTGCCGATATATCGGAGAGAGGCATTCCGGCGGACTATCCGATCAGGATAGGGATGAGCGCGGAACTCGCCGGGCTATGGAAGTCCGGCGCGGCCGGGGATATACTGCGCCCATGACCTCCTCCGTCCTGGACAGGTATTTCCGATCGTTGCTCGACATCGAGGGATTCGCTTCGATGGATGATTCCCTGAACGGCTTACAGGTGGATAACGACGGCCGAAAAATCAGCAAGGTCGCCTTCGCGGTGGACGCATGCCTTGAGACCATGGAACGGGCTGCCGGAAGCGGGGCCGGGCTCCTGTTTGTCCATCACGGCCTTTTCTGGGGAAAGCCGCTGGCGGTGAAGGGCGCATTTCGCAAAAGGATGGCCTTCCTCATGGAAACGGGGCTGGCCGTGTATGCAGTCCATCTGCCCCTGGACCAGCATCCTGAGCTTGGCAACAATGCGGCTTTGGCCGATCTGCTCGGCATGGTGGAGATCCAGCCCTTCGGGGATTACCATGGACGCAAGATCGGATACAAAGGCGTACTCAAGGACAAACTCACCATTGAAGCCGCAGTAAAACGGATCTCCTTCATGGGGCGTCCCGCTCCCGTCTGCCTCCCCTTCGGGCCGCGTGAAAGCGCGACTTGCGCGGTTGTTTCCGGCGGCGCGGCTTTCGAGGCGTTGCAGGCTATCGACGAAGGAATGGATCTGTACGTGACGGGTGAAGCTTCTCATAGCGTGTACCATCATGCGCTTGAAGGGAAACTCAACCTGATAGCCGGGGGGCACTATTCCACCGAGGTGTGGGGCGTGCGCCGCGTGATGGCCAAGCTCGTCGAGGATACGGGGCTTGAAGCGGAATTTCTGGATTCGCCGACAGGCCTCTGAATCCGGGTTGAGAAAGGGAGAACGAATGAAGAACGAGAAAATCGAAAAGCTCATCCCTTTCCTGTTGGCGATCGCGGTCATCGCGGCCGACCAGCTGTCGAAGGCATTCATCGTTTCTCGTTGGCCGGGAGACGGAGTCTTCATATCGGACGTGTTCGGAAACGACTTCCTCTGGATTATCCATGTGCGCAACAAGGCGATCGCATTCAGCATCGGCCGGGGGCTTCCCGATTCGGCGCGCGCTATCCTGTTCATCGCCTTGCCCATCGCGGTGCTGGCCGGTCTCGTCTGGTACTACTTCGTCTCCGACGAATTCATCGGCCTCCAGCGTTGGGCGATCGCGGGGATCGTGGGCGGCGGGATAGGCAACCTGATCGATCGCGTGCTCCGCTCCGATGGGGTGGTCGATTTTATCAGCGTCAATTTTTACGGTATGTTGGGATTCTCACGGTGGCCGACCTTCAATATCGCCGATTCCAGCGTGGTAGTGTGCGGAATACTGTTGTTCGCGAGCGTCCTGTTTTCGCCGGGCCGGCGGATCGATGAAACAACGGATTGAGTGAGGAGTGCGTTAAATGAGCAAGAAAACGAATACGATATTTTTCATGCTGGGGGCGACCGTGTTCAACATCGTCATCACGGTCGCATGTTTCGTACTCCTCCTGGTGCTGTACGGGCGTCTGTTGGCTCCGGTTCTGCCTGCGAACGCAGCGGCATGGGGGTTGCCGGTAATTTTCGTCGCGGCGATCGTCATAGCCTTTTTTATCTACAAATTCGCCGTGCAGTTCATGATGAAGAAAGTGGATGTCGATAACGTTTTCGATCCCTTGTTCAAGAGCCGGAGATCGAGGCGTAGGGACTGAGCGTATTTTTCCCGGATACTTCAGTAGCCGTCCGACATGGACCGGTTTACGTCACGTTGGTAAAGCTCCTGGTAGACGTAGCTGCGGCTTTTCAGCTTCTCCTTCACTTCTTGCGAGAAGGGAATGAAGCGCCAGAAAATTCCGCGCACTTCCTTCTCCAGCTTCTGTACCGCGTCGCTTTCTTTCGTCAGCCAGATGATGTAGTCTTGGATGAAGTATTCTTTGACGTCGCCTTTGAGCTTTTTCGAGACGAACCATTGGTAGTAATTACCGGTGAGGCCCTCCTCCATCCAGTAGTATGAAGCCTTTTCTTTCGCGACCTGCCAGCGCAGGTCGGCGACGGCTGAAAGGATGGCGGCGGGCAGATTTTTGGGGTACATCGGTACCGCGATGCGGCCGCGGCTCGTTGCGCGGTTGAATCGATCGAAAGGTTCCCAGCAGATGCCGATATCCCCATAGGCGGGGATGATCACGACGTACGGGACTATGCGGTTCATCTTATTCTTGTAGGAACGGCAAAAAGCTTCCGGGTCGATACTTTCAATCCATCCCATCTGGGCGATCACGTTTTCCCTTGTTCCCAGATCGTTCTGACCGCAACGGAAATATTCGCGCGTGAGGAGCGGGAAATGGTTGCCTTGCCGGCCGATAGTGAGTTTCGCCATCTGCTTGATAGTCTCGAATTCGGTGTCGATCGCCTGGACGTTGACGGCCACGCCTCCGCCGGATTCGGAAGCTTTGCCTTCGAGCGTCTCGACGTCCTTGTTGGCTTGTTCGAAATCGTCCAGAAATTGACTCAGTTCCTTGTCCGCGCGCTGCATGTTCTTCATGATTTCCTGGATCTCGTTGAAGACGCGTCGTTGCACATCGGTATAACCGGAATCGACATCGGAAAAACCCGGAACGGGTGTATGTTCGGAAAGATACTTGGCCTTGTCTACCAGCGCGGCCTCATATGAAGCGCGTTCGTCACTTTTCCCTTTGAGCAGATTGCGCGCTCCGTCCCGCTTTCCCGCGGCCTTGTCCAAAAGCTGCTGGATACGGACTTGTTCGTTGCTCTTGGCGACTCGGACTTCGTCGGTCATGGAATTCTTGATGGATCCGGTGCCGATGGATTTGAGCCATTCGTCGAGGTAATAGATCGGTTGGGACATTTCGTTTTCTACTATGATGCGCGCGAAAAGATTCCGGTCCTCGGGGGACATGAAAGTCGGGTGGAGCATGCCGAAGCGAAGAAGGAAACGCTTCGATTCGATGAGTTTGCCGGGTGCCTTGCGAGCCACGCCGGCGAGAAAGTCCCAATAGGCGGTGATGAGTTGCTGGCGGAAGACGCCGCGGTCTTTCGGATCCTTTGAATTAACGTATTTTTGCAGGAGCGTGTGGACGCGCTGCGCTTGGTCGCCTTCGTTCGAAAGCGACTTCTTGTAGTAATCGGGATCGTCGAAGGCTTTGTGGGGATCGGACTCGAACGGTTTTTCGATCTTGGGAAAGGATGTGGAGCCGAGGTCCACCTCCAAGGTTTCAACGGCGGCGATCTCTTCATCGCCGAACAGCTTTCCGTAATCGGGTAGCGGAGAAGGCCCCGAAGACGACTTCGGCGCCGTATCGGCGCCGAGTAACGCGGCAATTTCGGGATCGATATCGCCTTGGAACATGGTATCTTGGCTCATTTCGGAATGGCTCTAAGAAATAACTGGAGGTGAGGGGAATTGAACCCCTGACCTTTTGAATGCCATTCAAACGCTCTAGCCAACTGAGCTACACCCCCAGAAGGTGACTGGACTATAGCCGAACGCACCGGACGTGTCAAGCGAACCGATGCAGGCTCCGATTTTGCCTCTTTGGCCAGTATATGCGAGGCCTGTCGGAAGGTAAAGCGCAAATTGACCGAGCGCGGTAGAATAGCTTCTATGATTGTGAGCGCCTCGCGTCGTACTGATATTCCCCGCTTCTATTTCACGTGGTTCATGAATCGCGTGAGGGAGGGATACGTCGATGTCGCGAGTCCATTCGATTCGCGAAAGATACGGCGGGTGGAGCTGCTTCCCGATCTGATAGAAGCGATGGTGTTCTGGACCCGCGATCCCCGTCCGGCCCTGCCGTTTCTTGGTGAATTGAGCGATAGGGGATTCCGGTACTATTTCATGACCACCGTAACGGGTTATCCGAGATCGCTAGAAGCCGGAGCGCCGGAAATGACCGGCATCTTGGAAGGACTGGAGGAGTTGGCTCGATTTATCGGTCCTGATCGGTCGATCTGGCGCTACGATCCCGTTTATCTATCGCCCATGACCGGAGCGAGCTGGCATCGGAATAATTTTGCCCGGCTCGCCGAGGCCATGGAGGGTAAGACCCGCAGGGTCGTGTTAAGCCTGTATGAGGGATACATGAAAACGGAGCGACGCCTCGTACGGCTTGAAGGGGAAGGATTGGCCCCCGAAGGTGTCCGCGGCGCCGACGGACTCATGCTTCCCGGGACCAGGGCTTTGATGGAAGACCTCGCCGCTACCGCCCGTTCGCGCGGGATCGACGCGCGCACCTGCGCCGAGACCGACGGATCGACGGGGCTGCCCCCGAACGCCTGCGTGGACGCGGAATTGATCGGACGGCTCTGGGATGTCGAGGTCGATTCGCGCAAGGACCCGAACCAGCGTCGCGCTTGCCGCTGCGCTCCGAGCGTGGATATCGGCGCATACGATACCTGTCCAGCCGCGTGCGCCTATTGTTATGCCGTCGGAAGCCTTGAACGCGCCGCAACGCGCTACGCTTCCCACGATGCTTCGTCCGTCCGGCTTTGACAGGCCGTCCGCATCGATAACCGGATTAGGAAATTTTCGCATTATTTATTAGCTTTATCATCATATAGGAGACCATGGCGGGAAAAATCATGTTGATCAGAAAGAAAGCGGGATCCGACTATACCTGTACAGTCCCAGATTCGATCCTGGCCGAAAAATTGACCCCCCTGCAGTTTGCGGTGACCCGTACCGGCGCGACGGAAAGGCCCTTCCAGAATGAATATTGGGACAACCATGAGCGGGGTATCTATGTCGATGTGATCGACGGAACTCCGTTGTTCGCCTCTTCGGCCAAATTCGAGTCGGGAAGCGGTTGGCCGAGCTTTTGGGCGCCGATCGATCCGGAGAAGATCGAACTGGTCGAAGACAGGGCATTCGGGATGCGGCGGATCGAGGTGCGCTCGAAATCCTCGGGCTCCCACCTCGGACATCTGTTCGATGACGGTCCGGAGCCGACGGGGATGCGTTATTGCATGAATTCCGCTTCCTTGCGTTTCATTCCTATGGAAGAAATGGCGAACGAGGGCCTGGAAGGGTACGCACGTCTTTTTGAATAGCGACGATTCATTTCACTTGACCCTTACGTAGGGTCAGGGTTTAGCATCCAGTACATGAATCAGGAAGAAGCCCGGTATACTGTATCGGCCCTCGCCGGATTGTCGGGGATCAGCGTGCGGACGCTCCATCATTACGATAGCATCGGCTTGCTGGAACCTGGAGCGCGGACGATCGCGGGATACCGCAGTTACGGGTCCGGGGAATTGCGGAGACTGCAACAAATCCTGTTTTTCCGGGAACTCGGTTTCCCCCTGCGGGAAATTCGGCGGATAACCGGGAATCCTGACTTCGATGCCACGGAAGCACTCAGGGAACACCGGAGGCGTCTCCTGGAAAAAGCGGAAAGGCTCGGACGGCTCCTGGATACGATCGATAAAACCATCGCGGCTGCGGAAAAGGAAGGAAGTATGTTGAGCGATAAGGATCTCTATGAAGGGTTTTCCGCTGAAAAGGCCGAGCTTTGGAAGTCCGGCGCTAAAGCGAAATATGGGGAGACCTATGAAGAATCGGACCGCAAGTTGCGCGGAATGACCAAGGAAGAGTTCAAGGCGATCATGGTGCACGGCGGAACTCTGGAAACCGAATTGATGCTCCTTAAGCGGGCTGGATTGTCCCCGGTTTCCGCTCAGGCGCAGGATCTAGCTGCCCGCTGGCGCGAGCACATCGAAAATTTCTGGTTGCCGACGAGTGAATCCTTTTCAGGACTCGGTTCCATGTATGTGGATGATCCTGCATTTCATTCACGTTACGAAGCCATGGAACCGGGACTTGCCGAATTCATGCGGGACGCGATACATGCATACGCGCGAGATAACATGGACGTATGAACAAATCAACGAATTTGCTCAGAGGTAAAGCTGCAGCTGCCGCGGCGGCCGCGTTGTTCTCCGCGTTCTCATCTTCTTCTTGTGCCGCGGGTCCCGGGCACAGGAATGAATCGGGCGCCCCGTCCGAATCCTGGACGCCCGATTTGGCCGAGTACCGGGCTTTTTACGGTTGGGACGACATTGACGGGACGTGGACCTGGTCGCGAGTCCGCTCTGGTGAAGATAAAGAAGTTGCCTTCCACCAATTCCGGAATCCGGATGCTGAACCGAAGGGGACTCTCTTCCTGCTGCATGGTTATCTTGAGCACGCATCCTTGCGCGTTCCGATAGCGAGGGAAGCGGTGGTTGACGGCTGGCTCGCCGTGGGGATCGACTTGCCCGGCCATGGACTTTCTTCAGGCGTTCGGGCGGACATCGGAAGTTTCGGGGAATACACCGACGCCCTTGGTGCCGTGGTCGCTTCCCGGAACTGGCCCGAACCCTGGAGGCTGATCGCGCATTCGCTGGGAACGGCGACTGCCTTGCTGTATATCCAGCGCTCCGGGAATCCGTTCGAATTCGTCGTGCTGGAAGCCCCGTTGATTCGTACCTATCTCTGGGAACCATCCGTAGTCGCCGCCCGGATTATGGGGGATGCCGTCCGCGAGTTGCCGAGGAGGAATGCGGGCATTCCGAAAAACGGTTCGTTCTATTCGACGCTGACTGAAGATCCTTTCTACATGGAGCGTGTGCCGGTCGGCTGGTTTCCCGCGCTCGAGCGCTATGTGAAGGACTCGGAATCCTGGAAGGGCATGGAGGGTAGATTTTTGCTGCTGCAGGGGACTGCCGATACGGTGGTGGACGCGAAATACAACCTTCCCTTCCTCCACCGCTTGATTCCCGGAGCCGAAATTGTTGAGATCGAAAAGGGCGGGCACCACCTTCTTCGTGACGAGGGTCCTGCAGGGGATGCCGCCCGGCATGCCGTCCGAGAACGCTGGCGCTAGCCAGGATGTCGTACTGGGAAAGCTACTGGAGCGGGTCGGCTCAGTACGTCTCTTCGATCGTGCGGATCAGGGAGAACCAGAGTTCATTCGCCGGCGTAGGAACTCCGAATTTCTTTCCGAGTTCGACCACGGTTCCCGCGAAAATCTCTATCTCCGTTTTCCGCTTGGCGAGCACGTCCTGGAGCATTGAAGTCATGTTGTCGCCGTTGAGGGTTACGAGCGTAGCTTCCCAGCGGGCGAGATCTTCTTCCTGTAGGCAAACGCCGACGGCTTGGGACAGGGCGATAACTTCCCGCATGCCGCTTGCCATTGCGGCCTTGGCTTCCGGAATGGTCTGGAAAACCCGATAGGGAGCGCGGAGCACGGCGGACGCCTGGTTCACTCCGACGTTGATCATGAATTTATACCAGAGGGTCTTGAGCATGTCCTCAGGCACTTCATAGCCGATCCCCGCCGAATCGAAAAAGCGGGCGAGGGCGGCGATGCGATCCGTCCATCGGCCCTGAATATTCTTGGGTTCGCCGAAAGAGATTTTGCCGCCCGAGGTGAACCGGGTTTCGTTCCCGATCCGAACCGCATCGATCCCGAGTATCATCGCAAGCGGACAGGGTCCGTAGGCTTCCGCGATGATTTGCTCGCTCAAGATTCCGTTCAGCAGCGACAGGATTATTGTCCGCGGGTTTACGTGCAGGCGCATCTGCTTGATAGCGGCGTCGAGATGGTGGCTTTTGACGGCGACGATGATAAGGTCGAAATCGCCTTTTTCGGAGGGCGAGATGAGGGGAAAATCATGCCGGATCCCGTTTACAATGAAACCTTCGGCACGATAGCGTTCGAGGCGTTCGCCTTCGGCGAGGACGTGGACGAAGCCGGGTTTGGAGCGGTGGATGATGGACGCGACGGCGGCGCCCACCGCTCCGGCACCCACTACGAGAACCTTGTTGATCTCTCCCATTCAAGCCTCCGTTCTGAACATTGTGCGTATGCTTTTATTATGTTCCAATTGCGGCTTCTGCCTGGAGGCGAAGGAGCCGCGTCGAATTCCGCAGTGGGAAGAAGCAATGGAAACCCCGAGCGGATGGAATGCCTGAACCCTTAATGCCCAAGTTTGGCCAGGAAGCCCTGTTGGGATATATAGTTGCTTTCGGCGATCAGCTCGCCGTTCCGATAGTACCGCACATAGGGAACCGACCGGTTACCGAAGACGTCTTCCTTGAATTCCATGAAATCCTCAAAGAAAGGTTCCTTATCATATTCAACGTAGCGGACCGCTATAGCTCCCGCGGGGGCCGCGGCCTCGGCGGCTTCAAGATAGCCGCTCATGAAGCTCCATTGGGGGCACCAGCTCTGGGTGAGGACAAGGGCGACGGCGGGCGCAAGACGTCGTGTCGTGAGGGGAAATTCCCCCGATTCGATCGCGGAACGGCATTCGGCTTCGGTAAGTTTGATTGACATGTATTCAGGATACGTGATGACGTTCTCTTCGCCAAGACTCCGGCGGCCGCCTGAAAAGAGCGGAATTGACTTGAACCGGAGACGGGTAGATACTTCCCGGTAGCCCTGTTGGCGGGGCCTGCGGTCCGCGGATTATTCGCGGGCGTTGGCGGTGGATTCACAAGTTGGAAGATATGGAACGATATCCAGGAAGCGTCCTATATCGCTCCCGAGATCATGTTTGAGGCGGGCGTGAAATATGAGCTATCCAAATTCGGACTCGTGAATTTCTTTGCGGAAGCATCCGTCGGCGCGAAAAACCCTCTTGGAGATTCGTGGACTTACAAGGATAAGGACGGAAACAAATTTAGCGGAGGCACGAAACCTGCCGATACGCCAAATCCTTTCTACTACGGCATCGGTTTCGGGTATTTTTTCTGATTGAAGGGGGCCGGATGGTCAGCTACGTACCGTACTGGTGCGAGGAGAACGTGTTGCGTTTCCTCGCCGGCGGCGTTGCCGATTCCGGCGCCGGGGTTCTTGATACACGGGCTCTCTTCATACTTCCGAAGAATCGTAGCGTTGCGGTTTTTTCGCAGCGTGCGGGGCGGGCCGGCGACGGGTTGGTCATCTGGGACTACCATGCGGTAGCCCTCGTAGGCGCTCCGGCTGTGGGGTGCCATGGAGCTTCCTGGCTGGTTTTCGACTATGATTCGAATCTGGATTTCGGGATTGGGGCGGAGCGCTGGCTGGAAGCCTCCTTCGGCCCGCTCGGTTCCTTCGGATCGGCCGGAGCGGCATACGCGCCCCTGTTCAGGATCCTCGATGGACCGGCCTATGTCGAGCGCTTCTTTTCGGACCGGTCCCATATGAAGGCTACCGACGGATCGTGGATGGAGCCGCCTCCGCCTTGGCCCGCGTCCGAAGCGGCCGGCGTCCGGCCGGACGAACGCTGGACCCTGGCCGAGCTCCGCGATGTAGGGAAAAAGACAGGAGGGGGAACCTGCGATCTGGTTGGATTGCGGCGTTTCTTGGATCAAGGCGCGTGCTGATCCTTCAGCGCTTACCCGAATGGATGGCCGCCGATAGCGCGTCCCGCTTCTCGTCCACGACTCCGGACCACATCAGAGAAAGCTCCAGCGGTGTGAGCGTTTCGCGCACCCGGTCCAGAAGCCGTTCCCTCAGTTCGTTGGCCTTCTCGATATCCTCGTAAACGGTATGGTATTTGAGCGGAAGGACCATAGGCGCCTTTTCTTTGAGCTTCCCTTTCATGCGTATCGCATACTCGCGGCCGATAGCGGCGTATTGGGAATGGATGCGCTCCGCGTATTCCAGGCATAGGCTGTCGAAGTTCGGGATGGCGCGCGACAGGCAAATGAGTTCCGCGAGGGTGTCGATGGCGCCGAGGTAGTCCTGGTCCAAACGGAAGAGGTCAAGCGCCTTCTGAGCCAGCCCCATCATCGTGGTGTTCGTGAGCGACGAGTTCTTCTGAGAGGCGTCCGGAATAATCTTGAACTCGGGCATGGCGGCGTATACCCTGCGGAGCAGCATCGCAAGGCTCGTGAAAAGCCCGTCCTTCCAGGCGGCCGCTTCGGCGACCTTGAAAAGTTCCACGATCTCATCTTCGTAGCGCAGACGGTAATCCTCATCCTCCTTGAAGATCACTTCGCAAACGGAAACGGAGAGACCCTTGAAGTTGATCTTTCCGGTATTGAAAAACCGGAGAGGGCGGTCGGAGAAGTACCCGTGCGGGTTATTTTTCGTCTCGGAAGCGAAGCTCGTATGAACGGTCTTGGTGATGAGGATACGGGAGCGGTCTCCCGATAATTCGTTCGCGCGACCCTGGAGGCGGGCAGCGGTGTTGACTACCCCGCCGGACAGGTCCCCATCGCGCGTTATGATGAAGGGCGTGAATTTTCTGCCGCCCGCGATGCCCGCTGAAATGTGCATATTCTCCAGGATGATCTTGTCGCCCGGACGATGCTCGTTTTCGCTTGAGAAATTGATCGCCCGCTTGTTGGAGAAGTACGCGATGATATCAAGGGTGGTCGCGAGCATATCGGCGGCCGAAGCTCCGACGAGGATCATCTCATCTCCCTGCCTGCGCTGCAGGACCACATCGTACCGACGCGCAATTTTGACGACATCGTTCTGCAGCATGTCGTCGAGCATTTGGAGCATGGACAGGTTGTTTTTGTTCTTCTCGCAGAAGCGCGTATAGCCGTGGAGATCCAAGAAACCGACGTAGACGTCAGAAATGGTGAGATTCCGCTTGAGGGTTCCGCAATTCGGATAATTCGGAAACGGGATGACGATTTCGTTCCAGATCTTCGGATAGGTGTCGGCGTCGATATCGCGGAAGAATCCCCAGTACAGCTTCTTCACCATCCTGAAAAGCCTTGTATAGACCGCGGTGGTTTTTCTGTCCCGGGGAAGATTCCGTGCATACTCGAGCAAGGCCGTGAAACTGGTGAGTTCGCCCGAGACTATCCTCTCCGAAAGGAAATGGTAAAGTTCATGGCCGGGGGTCGCATCATTGTATTCTTCCAAGGTTTTCAATTTTTTTTCCTTTAAGGGAAGTGTACGATGGATTTGCCGGGGACTCAACGTAATCTTCGCTTCCTTTTTGAATTGGTGACAGAACGGTACGATACTGAAGGGTGACAGGAGGCAAAATATGAAACCGTTCGAGATTAGCGAGGCTGAATTTCCGGAGGAGACCGTGCTTTCCATCCGGACCAAGGATTCTCTCGGTGCGATCGGGAAGCACATCGGGGGACTGTTTGCGATGGCCGCTTCCAAAGGGTTGAAGCCCGCGGGCCCGGTATTCGCCGTGTATTACGAAAAACCCGTCAATCCGTCGAGCGTGGACTATTCGATCTACCTGCCTGTAGAAGGCAACGCGGAGGAGTTGGACAAGCACGAGGATTTCGGGGGAGAACATTGCCTGAAGCTCCGGGTGAAAGGCTCGTATTCGCGCTTCACGGAGGCGTATGCGGCGCTGGAGGCGGAATTCGCGAAGCGGAAACTCGAAATGGCGGGACCTCCGCGGGAGGTATACGTCCGCGGACCGATTTTCGGCTTCCTGACTTTCATCCCTACGATGATCACCGACATCTACTTCCCGATCAAGGGCTGACGGCGGCCGGCTTGCCCTCGGAGACAAGTGCGGGTACCCTTTCCTCGCGGTCGTTCCCGGCTGCGCGAAGGAGTATCCGTGGCCCTGTACCGCATCAACCAGCTCGCCCTTCCGCTTGACGCCGACGAGTCCGAGATTCCCCGGCGCGCCGCAAAACTGCTCAGGATGGAATACTCCGCCCTTCTCAGAACGACGATCGAGCGCAAATCGGTCGATGCCCGTGACAAGGACGATATCCGGATCGTGTACGGTCTCCTCGCGGAAACGGACGGGACCCTCCCCCGGTCGGTTCCCGCCTCGGTCGCTGCCCTCGCTCCGCCTCCCCTTCCCTACGAAATCCCTCGGGCGGGGCGGCCGTTTTCCGTCAGACCCGTGGTCGTTGGAGCCGGACCCGCGGGGCTCTTCGCGGCGCTCACGCTCGCGGAAGGGGGCGCACGGCCGATCGTGCTGGAGCGAGGGGATCCGGCAGAGGCGCGCCATCGGGCGATAGAAGCTTTCGATGCGGGCGGAGACCTGGACGGTGAATCCAACGTTCAGTTCGGAGAGGGCGGCGCGGGAACCTATTCCGACGGAAAGCTGACGACCCAAGTGAAGGACGAAAGGGGGCGGAACCGGAAGGTCATCCAGGAACTGGTTGCTGCCGGTGCTCCGGAAGAAATCGCCTGGCTCGCGAAACCCCATGTCGGCACCGACCGGCTCCGTTCGGTGGTGGTCGGCCTGCGGCGCAGGATAGAGTCCCTCGG
>Ga0154389_1133_pt2 | contig 12826 bp, 12 predicted proteins | sample RifGroB1_FD_105632 | JGI IMG/M metagenome (GOLD analysis project Ga0154389, IMG submission 105632) | Treponema sp. GWB1_62_6 | reverse complement strand
CGGACTCGCCGGTGCTGGGACACTCGCCCCGTCCCGTCAGCTGCTCGACGATGGTCCGGATCAGGGGTTGCTGGATATGGACCGGATTGGGCGCCTCGATGTTCTCGGCCGTCCCGCCGCATTCGAGCCGCAGGGGCTCGTTCCCGTAAACGCTGAAGCGGAGAAGTCCGCGATCTCCGACCACCTCGACGAACTCTCTGTCGACAGGCGAACAGAAGCACCAACGGCCCGTGCCCGCAAGACCCGACCGGAAGCGGAAGGAGCCGGAGACGAAATCCTCGGGACCGTACAGGCCGGCGCGGTTGGCCGCGTAACCGTCGACTTCTTCGACCGGTCCGAACAGGAAGTCCAGGAGGTCCAGGGTGTGGCTCCCCACGTCCAGCAGTAGGCCGCCGCCTGATAATTCCGGCGTCAGGCGCCACGGGCGCCGGAGGGGATCCGAATCTTCCGGTTCGGCCCGTTTATCCTGGGCCAGGGCGACATAGCGCAATGTTCCGAGCACGCCCGAATCCAGGATCGCCTTGATCTTCAGAAAGCGGGGCAGGGCGCGCCGGTAGTAGGCCACGAAGAGGGGGACGCCTGCCTGCCTGAAGGCTTCGACCATGATCGCGCATTCGCCGAAATTCCTGGCCATGGGTTTTTCGACGTAACAGGGCTTGCCCGCCTCAGCGCATGCGAGCGAGTATTCCAGGTGGCTGCCGGGCGGGGTCGCGACATAGACGGCATCCACGTCGGGATCACGGAGCAGGCTCCGCGCGTCGTCGCTCCACCGCGGGACACCGTGCCTGCGTGCATAATCGCGGGCGAGGTCGCCGTTCCGCCTCATCACGTGCGCCAGGCTTGAGGACGGCGTCTCCTGGAAACCCGGTCCGCTCTTCACTTCGGTCACGTTGCCGCAACCGATGATGCCCCAGCGAACGTTTTCCATGGCGGATCTCCTTAAGGTTAAAATGGAAAGGCCCCCGGGGAAATCCCGGAGGCCTTTCAGTCAAAGAATGATCGCCGTTCTGTGACGCGCCTCGCCGGCGCCTCGCCGGCGGTGGCCCTATTTGGCGCCTCGCCTATTTGGCGAGCCGCCTACTTGGCGAGCCGCTTCTCGATGGCTTCGAGCTCTCCGACGAGTTCCTTGGGCATCTTGGCGCCGAACTTGGGATAATGGTTCTCGCGGACGTCCGCGATTTCCTTCTTCCAGCCTTCGATATCGACGGACAGGAGTTCCTTCATATCCTCCTCGGTCACGCCTTCCGGACGCGCGATCGCGTCGGGGGTGGGCATGATGCCGATCGGGGTTTCCACGAACTTTGCGGTACCGGCGCAACGCTCGAATATCCACGCCAGGACGCGGGAGTTCTCGCCGTAACCGGGCCACAACCACTTGCCGTCCTTGGTCTTGCGGAACCAGTTGACGAAGAATATCTTGGGCAGCTTGTCGGCGGAGGTCTTCTTGCCGATGTTCAGCCAATGCTGGAAGTATTCGCCCATGTGGTAGCCGCAGAAGGGCAGCATGGCGAAGGGGTCGCGGCGGACGGTGCCGACCTTGAGGTCGAGCGCGGCGGCGGTGATCTCGGAGCCGACGATCGATCCGAGGAACACGCCGTGGGTCCAGTCGGTGGCCTGGTGAACGAGGGGGATGGTGCCGGGGCGGCGGCCGCCGAAGAGGATGGCGGAGATCGGGACGCCGGCGGGATCTTCCCATTCCTTGGCGATGCAGGGGCACTGCTTGGCCGGTGCGGTGAAGCGGGCGTTGGGATGGGCGCCGGGGATCTTCTTGCCTTCGGCGTCCTTGGTGCCCTCGACCCACTCATTGCCCTTCCAGTCCAGGTTCTTGCCCTTGGGGGCCGGATAGCCGATCTCCTCCCACCAGATGTCCTTGTCCTCGGTGACCACTACGTTCGTGAAGATGGTGTTTTTCTCGGCTGCGCGCATCGCGTTGGGGTTGGAGGACATCGAAGTACCGGGGGCGACGCCGAAGAAACCCGCTTCCGGGTTGATGGCGTACAGACGGCCGTCCTTGCCGAACTTCATCCAGGCGATGTCGTCGCCGATGGTCTCGACTTTCCAGCCGGGGATAGTGGGCACGAGCATAGCCAGGTTGGTCTTGCCGCAGGCCGAGGGGAAGGCGGCCGCGACGAACTTGGCTTCGCCTTTGGGATTGGTGATCTTGAGGATGAGCATGTGCTCGGCAAGCCAGCCCTCGTCGCGGGCGACGACGGAGGCGATGCGGAGCGCGAGGCACTTCTTGCCGAGCAGGGCGTTGCCGCCGTATCCCGAGCCGTAGGACCAGATCTCGCGGGTTTCGGGGAAGTGGGAGATGTATTTCTTGTCGAGGGGAGCGCAGGGCCACTTGCCGTTGTCCTTCTCGCCGGCGGCCAGCGGCTTTCCGACGGAGTGGAAACAGGGGATATATTCGCCGGATGCGCCGAGCACGTCCAGGACCTTGGTTCCGACGCGCGTCATGATGTGCATGTTGGCGACGACGTATTCGGAATCGGTGATTTCCACGCCGACCTTGGCGATATCCGAGCCGACCGGACCCATGGAGAAGGGAATGACGTACATGGTACGGCCCTTCATGCAACCCTTGTAGAGCTTGGTCATCTCTCCCTTGAGCTCGACGGGATCCATCCAGTTATTGGTGGGGCCCGCGGCCTCCTGGGTCTTGCTGGCGATATAGGTCCGGTTCTCCACGCGTGCGACGTCCGAGGGGTCGGAGCGGAAATGGACGCTGCCCGGGCGCTTGGCCGGATTGAGCGGCAGGGCCAAGCCGCTATCGACGGTGATCTTGATCATGCGGTCGTATTCGGCCTGGGATCCATCGCATACGACGATGGTATCGGGGGCCATGAGGGCGACTGCATCCTCGACCCATTTCTTGAGTCCGGCATGTTTGAGATCGCTTACTTTCATAGGTGCTCCTTGGAAGAGGATTGGGGCTACCATTTTTTTGGAGGCTTACCGACTGAACCCTATAGAAATCGGACATAATATTCAAGGCGGAAGTGCGGGATGCGGGTATCAAGGGGAGAGGGCGCGGGAGAGGGCGCGGGATTTGGGAAAGGGCAGGCGGCGGATCAGGCGACGAGGTTGAATACGGCTCCGAGGGGCGCGCTCGGCTTGGGCAGGTAGGGCATGATCGAATTGGCGGCCCGGGCGCCTCGTATTTCCTGTTCGTACTTCTCGATCAGGACGTCGATCCGCTCGTCGGTCAATTCTCCGGAGGCGCCCATCGACGGTTCCCGCTTCGACTTGATCTGCGAGAGCTGGTCGATGAGCACGTCTAGGATCTTGAGCTTGCTGATCGCGACTCCCCGGGTGCCCTCGGGGGCGGGAACGCCGCTCACGTGTTCGAAGTGGGAGTAGATGTAGCTGGATCGCGATACGGGCAGGGCGAGTTTTCCGCCGCCGTAGCCTCCCATGGCATAACTCGCGGCGTTCAGGTTGGAAATAGCCGATGATCCGTGCACCATATCCGATACTCCTGGTTTCAGTATCGGAGAAAAGTTTCAAGGGTATAACAGAAAAGATTTACGGGAAGATTCAGAAGACAAAAGATGGAAGACAAAAGATCGAAGGAAGAAGAAAGAGAAGGATTCGCGGTCACCCAGCTACCGGCTACTGTCTAACTTTTCTTTCGCTCCTCAACCTTCATCTCTTCGGATTTCTCCGGTACCAGTCGGCGATGCGGTCGTCGAGCGTCGGAACTTTCGCTCCCGCGGCGGCGAGCGCCCTGTCGTGCAGGTAAGGCAGGACCACGCGGGATTTCAGGATGAGCCAATCCCGGGGAAGGATGTTCGGGGGGGAGAGGTAATCCGCGGGCGGCACATGACCGAGCAGACCGGGGTAGAATTGGGGATATACCTGCTCGTTCACCGAACGGAGCGCTGAAAAACCATCGGCGATGCCGAACACCGTCTCGTCGGTCCGGTTCCGTTCGCTTTGCGCCAATAGCTCCCGCTGGGTGTCTTCACGGTAGAACCATTGCACGAAGGCGTCCGCCGCGTCCCGGCCCTTGCCGTTCTTGCAGATCCCAAGGTAGGAAGCTCCCTCTATGACCGGGATCGTACTTTCCCGGACTATCCAGCGGAAATCCAGGGTCGTCCGCCGTTCCTCGGGCACGGTGAATAGACCGTCGCTGGGCAGATAAGCGAAAAGGATGCGTCCGCTTGAAGCCAGTTTGGGCGCGGGATCGTACAGGTACTTGAAGGAAAATTCGTCCTCGGCGGCCGCGTCGCGGTTCGCGTCGGCAGTCCAGGCGCGCACCATGGAAATGGCCTTTTCCAGGGCCCCCGCGTCCCATGCGAGGGGCGTTCCCTCCCGGAAGGAGGTTCCCCAAAGTGAGCTCGCGATGAAAAGGAATTCGTCGTTCCAGCGCGGCGAGAAGCCCATCCGGATGAAGGAATCCCCGTTCAGCCGGTTATAGGCCTTGGCGAGCCGTTGGATGTCCTCCAGCGAGAGCGTGAACGGGGTCGGCACCAGCGCGGCATTGTCCCGGGAGAAGATCAGGGCGGGCAGGTTGAAGGAGACCGGCAGGAGGTATTGCTTGCTGTCTATATTGCCGAGGGCCAGCAGCCGAGGATAGAAAGCGGTTTCTTTAAGGAGCAGGTCTTCGAAGAAGTAATCGAGCGGCTTGAAATACGCGCGGGTGGAGGCGCTCTTGAGCCAGCTGCCGACGACCAGGTCGGGATAGGCTTTTGTGCCTGCCAGGGCCTGGGCGGGATCCTCCCGGTAATAGGTCTCTATCTTGAAACGGGACTGGCCGGAGTTGAAATGTTCGGCGTAGGCGGCGAATTCGGGTCGGTCGGTCCAGAGGACGGCGACCCGGGATGTTCCGGTCCAGCAGGAGGCGAACAGGGCGGCGGACGCGAAGAACGCTCCCAAGGCTGCGGCGAATTTCGATTTCCGACGATTCCGGAGCATGGACGAATCCTACGGACGGTCTCCTCGCTTGTCAATCGGTGCGCGTATCGCTAGAATCTCCAGAATGCAGGTAAAGGATTCCGAGGTCATGCGCCTCATCGAACGGCTCGGCGAGCACTACCGGTCCAATATATCCAATCGCTACGTCAGGCCTGCCCTGCTGAATCTCCCCATCGACAACCAGACGTGGGATTTGATCGAGAGCCTGACGGAGAAATCCGAGATGTATCTGTACCAGGGCTATCACCTTGACGAGCTCTACAGGCAGATCGCCGCTTCAGCCAGCTTCGTCGCCTTGGCCAGGAAAGACCTTGCTCCTTCCCTGCGCAATCGCTTGGGCGGCGGCACCGGCCTCGGATCGGACAGGGTGCTCCGTGAGATGGCCATCAACAACTTCGCTTCAAATCTGAGACTCTTCGCCGACATGGTCAACGAGCTATACGTGAAGCTCGTCGAGATCGACAAGGAACACTCCTCCGGCAAGACGCCGCTTTACGCCCAGATGGAAGAATTGCGCGATATCGGCCGCAAGCTGGTAGGCTGAAAGCAAGCGGAATAACTGAAGAGGAAGCCAGCATCCAGCATCCAGCAGCTCCGTGACCGCGAAATTTTCTCTTCCTGCTGGATACTGACTACTGACTACTGACTACTTTCCTGCCCGCTTATTTTCCGTTCAGCACCGCGGCCACCTCGAATACGGTCTTGTACAATTCCGGGATGTGGTCGGCGTCGACGCTGGAGAACGCGATCCGCAGATACTTGTCGCCGAAGGCGATGGTTCCGATCCCGTGATCCTTCAGCAGCGCCTGGCGGATGGTCTCGGCTCCGATCCCCTTGCAGCGGAAGCTCATGAAGTAGCCCGAATTGAAGGGCAGGGGCGAAAGGACGGGGTGGGACGGATTGGCGGCGATGAAGGCCTTGACCGCCGCGTAACGCTTCTTGAGCGTCGCGCGGAAGTGCTCCTTCTCGCCGGTTGTACGCGAGTCCGCCTGCGCCTTGACCATGAGGAACTGGGCAGGGGTGTTGGCGCAGGAGACCGAGGAACGGATGGCTCCCATCAGTTTCTTGACGAGGGCGTCGTAGCGGGCGTCGTCCATGGCGGCGCAACCGAAGGTCACGAAACCCGTACGCAAGCCCCACGAGAAATCCTCCTTTGTCGGTCCGTCTATCTTCACCGCGAGCACGCGCTCATGTATGGAAGAGAGACGGGCGAAAAGGGATTCCGGATGGATGTCGTCCTCGTAGGCGAGGCCGAAATAGGCGTCGTCGCAGATCGCCAGGACGTCGGCGCCTCCCTTCGCGGTTTTTTCGATCATTTCGATGAGCGCTTCGGCCTCCGACCGGGTGGGCGAATAACCCGACGGATTCTGGGGGAAGTTGAGGATGAGGCGGACCGCGCCGGATTTGGCCGCTTCGGCGACCGCCTTCCGTATGGCGGGCAGGTCGAGGCCCGGCCCAGCGGCGAAGAAGGGCACTTCCACCGGATTCGCTCCGCGCCGGTCCGCGAAAATCAGGGAATAGTTATCCCAGGACGGGTCGCTCATCAGGATGGACGTCCCCTCGTCCAGGAAGAGGTCGGCGATGTAGGAAATACCCGCGGTCAAGCCGGGAACGACCACCGGCAGCGAGATCCTCGCGCCGTCGAGCGAGGGATTCTTGCGCACCATCGCGTCCTTCCAAGCCGTCCTGGCGCTTTCGACGCCCGCGGTGGGCGCGTACGCCACCGCTTCCGCGGCGGAAAGGGTCGGCATTCCGTCGGCGATCGCGGAGAGCACCATCGGCCGGCCGCCTTCGAACGCCATTCCGATGGTCGCGTTCGCGCGGTGGCCGAGCTTTTTGGCCTCGGCCGACTGCGAAATGATTCCTTTGGGGAAATAAAGACGCTTGCCGAGTCCCGACAGGAGGCGGGCGGCGACGGTGCCGTCCAGGGCGGCGTTCAATTCAAGCGCGAGTTGGTTCATGATCGAAGCGTAAGGGCGAGAGGTCGGCGCTGTCAATATTGCAATAGCAATTTAGCGCGGATAGAATGGGCCCCATGAGCCAAGAACGTACGGAAAAAGCCCCGGCGATGAACGATGCGGCGATCCTCCTGGATGAATGCCGGAAAGAGCTCGGCAAACGCGTCGTGGGCCAGCGCGAGATGGTGGACGGGCTGCTTACCGCCCTCATCGCGGGTGGGCATGCCTTGCTGGAGGGAGTCCCCGGCCTGGCCAAGACCCTCGCGGTGAAAACCCTTGCGGAAATGACGGGCTTGAGCTTCAAGCGTGTGCAGTTCACCCCCGACCTCCTCCCCGCGGACCTTACGGGTACGCTCATATGGGAACAATCCGTCGGCCGCTTTTCGGTCCGCCGCGGCCCGGTCTTCGCGAACGTCGTGCTGGCGGATGAGATAAACCGCGCTCCGGCCAAGGTCCAGTCGGCCCTTCTGGAGGCGATGGAGGAACGGCAGGTCACCATCGGCGACGAGAGCCTCCGCCTTCCCGACCCCTTTTTCGTGCTGGCGACCCAGAACCCCATCGAGCATGAAGGAACCTACGCCCTTCCCGAGGCGGAACTCGACCGTTTCCTGCTCAAGCTTTCCATTCAATATCCTTCGCGGGAGGAGGAGGAGCGGATCGTGCGCATTTCCGCCGAGGCGGGCCTGCCGCCGGTGAAGGCCATTCTTGACCCTGCCGCCCTGCGCTCCCTTTCGGCGGCCGCCGAGTCCGTCCGGGTCGACGACAAGGTGGTCGAATACCTGGTTTCCGTCGTATCCGCCACAAGACCCTCCGGCGACAAGAAGAAAGGCCACCGGGACGATCTGTACCGCTACGTCTCCTTCGGCGCCTCCCCGAGGGCTTCGCTCGCCCTGTTCCGCTGCGCCCGCGTGCGCGCCCTCTTCGAGGGGCGTTCCTGGGTGATGCCCGAGGACGTGAAGGCGGTCGCCCCCGCGGTTCTCCGGCACCGGCTGGTGTTGTCCTACGAGGCCGAGGCCGACGGGCTGGATGCCGACGCCGTGCTTTCCCGCGTCCTCGCCTTCGTGCCGGTACCCTAGGCCGCAGCCGATGGATCGCCACGAACTGTTATCGCGAATTTCGGTTTTCCCCCTGATCGCGCGGCGGCTCGCGGACGACATGCTTTCCGGCGATTTCCGTTCCGTGTTCAAGGGGCAGGGGATCGAATTCGACGAAGTCCGCCGCTATGAGCCGGGGGACGATTCGCGGTCCATCGACTGGAACGTGAGCGCGCGCCTGGGGGCGCCCTTCGTGAAACTGTACCGCGAGGAGCGGGAACTCAACGTCTTCATCGTCTTCGACGGATCGGCATCCATGGATTCGGGCGGCGGCCCGGCGACCAGGCGCGAGCAGGCCATCCTGGCGTCCGCCCTGATCGCCCTGTCCGCCGAGCGGGCGGGGGAGCGCATCGGCGCTGTGCTGTTCGACGGGGAAGTCCAACGGGTGTTTCCGCCCCGCAAAGGCCGATCCCACGCGATGGCCGTAGTGGAGGCCGTCCTGGATTTCAGGCCCGCCGTCAAGGGAAGCGCGCTCGGTAAGGCCATCGCGGGGGCGGGCCGGGCGCTGAAACGCCGGAGCCTCGTGGCGGTGGTTTCCGATTTCCTCTGCGTGGATTGGGAGCGCGAACTGGGAGTGCTCGCGCGCAGGCACGACGTGGTCGCCCTCCGGATAGTCGATCCGGTCGATTTCGATTTGCCGGACGCGGGACTCGTCGCCCTGCGCGATCCGGAAACCGAAGTCGAGCTCCTCGCGCCGACGGGCTTCTCCTCCTTCCGTTCCGCCTGGAACGACTGGCACGGCGAACGCTCGGCCGCCTGGCGCGCCGCCTGCGCCCGGCGCAAGGTCGCAGGCCTGGAATTATCGACCGCCGACGATCCCGCGCTGGCGCTGGCCGGTTTCTTCGGCTCCAGGCGGCGCGCGTGAACCGTCCGAAGGCATGTCTCCTGCGTCTTGCGGTCCTCGCCGCCGGCCTGAGCCTGCCCGCGGCCGCGTTTTCGGCTCCGCCCGAGCCGCGGAGCTCCACGCTCGTGCCTCATACCGTGTACGTCGGGGATCCCGCCCGGCTGATCCTCATCTTCGATCCGTCGGCCGCGCCGATGGCTCCCCTTCCCCTCGTCGTGGACACCTCCGCGATCCTTCCCCGCACGGACGACGCGACCGTCAGCCGCATCGAACTCGACCTCGCCGATGGGGAATTGCGGGCGCTGATAGACTTCGTCGCGTTCAGGAGCGGCACGATCGAACTTCCGGAAATCCGCCTGGAGGGTTTCGCTCCTGGCGCGATGAAGGTCCAGATCGCGTCCATACTCGCGGGAGAGGACGGCCAAGGCGAGTTGTCGAGCGCGCAGGAACCATTGGCGGCGAGCGGAACCGCCCTTCTGATCTACGGTTCGGTGTTCGCGCTGCTGGCTTTCGTCGCCTGCGTCTCCTGGCTCGCGCTGAAGGGCCTGCCCCTGCTGCGCGGCGCGGCGGATCGGCGGAGGAGGGCCCTCGCGTCCCGGTCCCTGCGCCGCGTCGTCTCTTCCCTGCGCGCAGGCTGCGATGCTCTGGATCCCGCCGAAGCCCTGGCGATTCTGTCCCGCGAGCTGCGCGCCTTCCTCACCTTCAGGACCGGTCTCAATTACCTGGCCATGACGAGCGAGGACGTGCGGCGCGCCTGCCGGCTTTCCGGCGGCGACGACGTTTTCGTCGCCGCCCTTTTCCGTCGGGGGGACGAAGTGCGTTTCGGCGGGAAGGGTTGCCCCCCCGCCGAAATCCTCGACTTCCTTCGGGGCGTCGAGGATCTGGCGGCGCGCATGGACGCGGCCGGGGGGAACGGCGGATGCTGAACCTCGAAAATCCGTTCCTGTTCGCGATCGGCGCCCTCCTGATCGTCCTTGCCCTCGTCATCGACCGTTCCCGGCGCAAATCGGGCTCCTGGGCCCTGCCCCTCGGTCCGCCCGGAGGAGCTTCCTTCGAGGCACCCGTCGGCGCAGGCATGGCTGTCCGGGCCATCATGGCCGCCGAGATTCTGGGCGCGTTCTCGCTGCTGGCGGCGGCCTCCGGTCCCCGGTCGCTCTCCATGGAGCTCGTCTGGCTGGAGCGCGGCGCCGATATCGTCATGGTGGTCGACGCAAGTCCGAGCATGTCGGCGCGGGATATGGACGGGACGAGCCGGTTCGAACTGGCGAAAAATCTGGTCCGGGATTTCGCCGCCGCGCGGGGAGCCGATGCCATAGGACTGGTCGGCGTCGGCTCGGATGCGGCCTTGCTCGTTCCGCCCACGATCGACCGCAAGGCCCTCGAAAGCCGCCTGGATTCCCTTTCGATCGCCGAGTTCGGCGAGGGGACGGCGCTCGGCCTCGGGCTTTCCGTCGCCGCCCTGCATCTGTCGTCCTCCGGCGCGAAAAGGAAGGCAGCGGTCCTCATCACCGACGGCGAGAACAACGCGGGCGAAATCCATCCGGCCACCGCCGCGTCCATCCTTCGCTCCACGGGAGCTTCCCTTTGGGTAATCGGAGTCGGAGGCGCGGGGGAGGCGGAGATCGACTATGTGGACCCCGAAACGGGCCGCCGCCGCCGGGGGGTCTTCGATTCGCGCTACGATCAGGAATCCTTGGCGGAGATCGCCCGGGCGGGCGGCGGCGTCTTCATCGGCGCGCCGTCCGCCCAGTCGTTCGTCCGGGCCTTCGCGCGCGTCGGCGAAGAGGAACCCACTTCGGCCCTGTGGCGTTCCCGTTTGCGCGCGACCTCCCTGCACGCGCCTTTCGTGATCGCGGGCATGATTCTCCTGCTGCTCGCGCGCCTCTCGCGCCGTTACGCGCTGGGGGCCTTCCTGTGAGTTTCGACCGCGCGCGCTTCCTCTTCGCCCTGATTCTCCTGGTTCCTCCGCTGCTGTATCTTCCGAGGCGTTTCAATCGCCGGCTTTCCGGGCTCCTGAGGCTCGTCGGCAGATCCGCTTCCGCTGAACGGGACGAAATCGTGCGGGATCTGCGCCTGAGGCATACTCTTTCCTCCCTCTTCTTCATGCTCTCGTTCGCCGCGCTCATCGTCGCCCTTGCCGGCCCGCGCTGGAGCGAGCGCCTCGCGACCGAATACCGACGGGGCCTGGACGTCGCCATCGCCCTGGATCTTTCCCGAAGCATGGACGCGGGGGACGGAACTCCGACGCGGATGGCTTCCGCCGTCGCCCTCGCGCGCGCGACGGTCCAAGCCTGCCCTTCGGTCCGTTTCGCCGTCGCCTTGGGGAAGGGCGCCGGATTCCTCGCCGTGCCCCTGACCGACGACGACGAAAGCGTCCTTTCCCTGCTGTCGTCCGTTTCTTCCTCGTCCCTGACCTCGGCGGGAACGGATCTGGAGCGCTTGCTGGACGCCGCGACCTCTTCCTTCCCGCCCTCCTCGCCGGCCCGCAAGCTCGTCGTGATCCTCAGCGACGGGGAAGCGCTCTCCGGCTCCCTGCCCGCAGCCGTCGACCGGGCCTCCGAGTCGGGCGCGATAATCGCCAGCGTCGCCTTCGGGAGCACCGAGGGGAGCCCCCTTGCTCCCGCGCCGAACGGGGCGCTTCCGGGAGGCGCGTCATCCGAAGGCGCGTCATCCGAAGGCGCGTCATCCGAAGGCGCGTCATCCGGAGGCGCGGGAATCGTAAGCTCGCGTCGGGAACAGCCCCTGCGCGACGCGGCGGCGAGGACGGGAGGAATCTTCCTGGACGGGGATTCGCGCGATGCCGCCGACCGGCTCGTCGCCTTCATCGGGAGCCTATCCTCGGGCGGGACGGTCGCCGGTTCGCGCCGGGAAAGCGTTTCCCGAAGGGCTGAGTTCATCGTCCTCGCCTTGCTGCTGTTCGGTGCCTCCAAATTCGCGGAAAGCGGCCCGAGGAGGAAACCATGAACTTTTCCCGGGTCTCCCGGCTTTTCTACTTGGCCGCGCTCGTCCTCCTGCTGCCTTCGTGTTCTTTTGTCGCCTCCCGCCTTGCCATGCTCGAGGGCGGGGCTTACGCTTCGCGCGGCCTGAGCCGGGAGGCGCTCGCCGCTTACCTGCGCGCGGGCGCAGATGCGTCGGCGGCTCCCTATGCCCAATATGCCCTCGGTTGCGTCTACCTGGAACTGGGCGAGACGGAAGCCGCCGTCGCCCGCTTCGCCGAGGCGGAGGAATTGTCCGCGGCGACGTCTCCGGACCGTGAACTGGCGTACCGGGCTCGCTACAACGGAGGAGTGGCGCGCTTCCGCGCGGGCGACATCTCCGCGGCTGCGGCCTATTTCAAGCGTGCCTTGGAGGCCGACGGAAGCAGGAAAGAAGCGAAGCGCAACCTTGAGCTTTGCCAGCGCCTGCTTGCCCGCAGAAAGTCGTCCGCGGCCTCGGCGGCGCCGGCGGAGGACGCGCGGAGCCCCTCCAAGCCGAATGCGCTCTTCGATTTCATCCGGGAGAAGGAGAGCGATAAATGGAAGAGCCGGGAATGGAAAGCGGAATCCAGGGCCGCGGCGGATTATTGACCATGCGCCGCCTGAGCCGATCCATCGTTCCCTGCATGCTGTCGCTTCTCCTGCCCCTCGGCGCGGCGGCCGAATCCGGAAGCGCGGAGGCGCTGGAACTCATCGTGTCGACCCGTCCCGAGCGGCCCGCGGCGGATTCATCGATGGTCATATCCATTTTGGTCAACCATCCCCGCCCTGCCGAGGTCGTCGTTTCCGTTCCGGACTTGCCTGCCTCGGTGGGCCTGGAGAGGTACTCGACCCTGTCCCGTTCCGTCGAAGGCCCATCCGGCGACGAGGAACATTGGTCGGCCGTGGAACTGAGCCTGTTCCTCCGGTTCCCGGGAGAGGCGCTCATTCCGCCGATAGGCATCTCCGTGCCCGGCAAGGCCGCGCGGACGGAAGCGATGGAGTTGCTGATAGCCGGCAAGCTTTCGGCGCCTCCGCAGGCTCCCACGCTCGCCTGGA
>Ga0154389_1074_pt4 | contig 13078 bp, 5 predicted proteins | sample RifGroB1_FD_105632 | JGI IMG/M metagenome (GOLD analysis project Ga0154389, IMG submission 105632) | Treponema sp. GWB1_62_6 | reverse complement strand
CTCGGCGATACCGAACACGCTGGGCCGGCGCGGAAGGGGTCCGAGCGGAATGCTGATGATCCTGATCCCCTCCGCGTCGCGTTCCCAGCGGTCGAGGCCCGAACCCGTTCCGATCCAGACCTTGCCCCGGGAATCGCGGACGATGCAATAGATGGAGACGTCGCTGGTCGCGGCGACGGATCCGCCCTGGGCGGGGAAGGTTTCGACCGTTCCCGATTCCGGATCCAGGCGCTGCAGGCCGCCGTCCCAGGTTCCGACCAGCATCTTCCCGTCATCGTCCTCCAGGAGGCAGCGCACCAAACGCCCGCCGAGGCCGCCGGGAGAGTCCTGGCCGTAACGGTAGCGGACGCGCGAACCGTCCTTCCTCAATTCGACCAAGCCCGAACCCTCAAGACCCACCCAGACGCTGCCGCGCGTATCCTCGTAGATGGCCCAGACGACCGGACCGCCTTCGGAAGCGACGCCCGAATCGTCGCCCAGTCCGAGCGGGATGAGTTCGGCGCGTCCGAGTTCCGGATTCAGGCGGAACAGGCCCGCGCCGTCGGATCCCGCGTACACCGAGCCGTCCGGCGTCGCGAGCACCGAGCACAGCCGGTTGCTAGCCAGTCCCTGGAGGGCTCCGAACGCGCGCACTTCGCCGGACTCCGGTTCGAAGCGGAGTAGCGAGCCGCCGTCCGATGCGATCCATAGGGCGCCGGAAGAGTCTTCGGAAAAGCCGCGCACCGTGCCGCGGGGCAGGCTGCCGGATCCGTCCGCGCTTTGCAGGCCGAAGGAGGGAGCGGCCGGATTTCCGATGGAGATCCCCCGGTCCTTCACGCCTATCCAGATGAGTCCCGACCGGTCGCGCATCACCGAGCGCACCTGATCGCCGGACAGGCCGCCCGCGAAGGGCTCTCCGCGCTGGATCAGTGTCGAAAGGGAAAGGTCGGATTCGTAAACGGCCAGGCCCGCGCCCTCGGTGCCGACCCAGATGCGGCCCGCCCCGTCCGTCGCGATCGCGCGTACGGTCGCCCGCTCGCCGCCCTGGGTCGCGGGCATCTCCACACGGACGGGCGGACCGCCCTCGCCGGGGGCTACGAAAAGGCCGTTCCCTTCGGTTCCGACCCAGATCCGTCCGGCCGCGTCTTCGCACAAGGCGCGCACCGTAGTCCGCCTGGCCGATCCCGGAAGGGCCACCGGGTCGAAGCGGGGAACCACCGCGTCCGGTGCGGCCGACATCAACAGACCGCCGTTCGTGGTGCCGATCCAGAGCCGTCCGCGGCCGTCTATCAACAGGGCGCGGACGATGTTGGAAGTAAGGCCGGACGCTTCCGCGGTGAAGCGGCTGAATCTTCCGTCCTTGCCGCTGCGCTTGGCCAGCCCTGATCCGCCCGTCCCGATCCAGAGATCCCCGTCCGCCTCCGCCGCGAGCGCGTACACCAGGTCGCTGCCCGGTCCTTCGCCGCCCGCGGCAGCGCCGCGGTACGCCCTGATGCGGCCGCTTTCCGGCTCCAGGCGGTTCAGGCCCCCTCCGTCCGTCCCGATCCAGATTTCTCCCCCGGCGCCCTCCGCCAGCGCGAATACGACGGAAGCGCTGAGCGAGGCTCCCGGAACGCCTCCCGGCTTGAAGGACACGAATTCCTTGCCGTCCCAACGGTCAAGCCCGCCGAAGGTACCGGCCCAGACGAAGCCGCGGCTGTCCTGCATGAGACAATAGACCGAATCGTTGGATAGCCCGTCCTCCGCGGAGATGGTCGAAAAGGGGAGGTGCGCGTAGGGAGCTTCGCCGCCGGTTTTACCGCCGCCGCCGCCCGTCGCGGCGATGGCCGCGGCAACGACGGCAAGATGGAGGACCGCGATGAGGCATGACCGCGCGATGCCGCGCGCGGCCGGCGGGAACGATCCGTTCGTCATTCGGGGATGTTCCCCGGCAATCGCTCGCTCATCCGACCACTATACGCGGCCAAGTTCCGGGCGTCCATGACCGGGACGGAACGGTTCGCGCCGCTCCGTCCTTGGTCGCCTACCTTGCCATCGTGGCTCCTGCATAACCGGAATTAGTCAGGTAGAGGTGAATGAGGCTGTCCACGCGCCAGATGAAGCCCGAGTAGTTCGGGTTGGACGGGATGGTCATCGTCAGGGTATCCGGGCTGGCGGCCGGATCCAGCACGTAGGTCCCGTTGAAGATCGTTGCGCCGCCGACTGTATAGGTGTTGTTTCCTATATACGCTATCGCTCCCGAGTTCGTCGGTGTCGATCCATTCGGGCCGGATTTCCAAGTGGCGCCAGCCAGGCTTGAGATTTCGGCGGATTTGGAGCTTTCTCCTCCCGCGCTCACGGCGCTGACCTTGTAGTAATACACGGTCCCGCTCGGGACGCTGGAAGTGGAGTAAATTGTTGATGCTCCCGAATAAACCATCGTTCCGAACGCTCCGGCGGAAGTCGTATCCCGGTAAACCCTGTATTCCGTCGCGCCGGACGAGGCGGTCCAGGACATCGTGGCGCCGGTGGCCGTCCAGGCGGTCGCAGCCAGCCCGGTGGGGGTCGGCGCCAAGGGCGCCTGCCGGGTCATCGTGGCGCCCGCGTAGGACGAATTGGTGAGAAGCATCCCCGTTCCCGTGCCGATGTCCCAAACGAAACCGGTATAATTCGGATTGGACGGGACCGTCATCGTAAGGCTGAAAGGAGAGGCGGCGTTGATTTCATAGGTTCCCGCGAAGATAGTGTAACCGCCGAACTGATACTCGCCGTTTCCCAGATAGGATATCGGCGTGGGATTCTTGGCGGTCGGGTAGGAAAGCGGAGCCGAAGTCCAGGATGCATCGGCGATGCTTGATACCTCCGCGGATTTTCCGCTCGTCCCGCCCGGATAGGTCGCGGTCACCTTATAGAAATAGACGGCTGAAGTTCCGACGGGCGTCACGTAACTGGCCGCGCTGCCGCCGGAATTGACAACTTCGTCGAAGGTGCCCGCGTGGTTCGTATCGCGATACACGGTGTAACCCGTGGCTCCGGCCATAGTGTCCCAGGTGAGCTGGGCTCCTCCGGTAGCCCAATCATAAGCGATGGTCAATCCGGTCGGCGTGGAATAGGTGACGGCGGTAGCCGTGGTCCCCGATACCGCGGTTGACAGGTCGCTGAATCCGGCGGGATATTCCGCCCTTACCTTGTAATGATAGGTCGTTGAAGAATCGAGGCCCGAATCATTGAAATACGAGGAAGCCGAATCATGGACCTTGGTGGTGAACGCCCCGGTGGCGCTGTCGTCCCGGTACGCTTCGTAGCTGATCGCTCCCGTTTCAGCTGTCCATGAGACGCTCAGGCTCGACGTCGTCGGGCCGCTGACCGTAAGGTTGGAGGGGATCGGTTTCAGCGTCGTTCCCGTCACCGCCGCGGAGAGTTCGCTTGAGCCGCTGGCGTTCGTAGCCTTTACGGAGTATGAGTAGGCGGTTCCGACCGAGAGGCCGGTTTCGGAGAAGGTCAGGCCGGCCCCGGTGTAAACCTGGGTGCCGTTCCTGAAGAGTTGATAGCTCTCCGCGCCTGCTACGGCGGACCAGGAAAGGAATAGGCTCGTCGTCGTGGCGTCGCCGGCCGCGAGACCAGTCGGTGTCGTGGGCGCGGCCTGGATCACGATTACATCGAATGGTTTCGTATCAGAATCCATACCTTTCGCGATTGTGGCGGTGAGCGTGACGGTCGCGGTAACCGCGGGTCGCGTGACGAAACCTGCCGAACTCACGATGGCCTGCTCGCTGGACGCCCAGGTTATGCTGGTGCCATTCGCTCCGTTGACGGGCAGGACGAGATTGGAAGTCACGTTGGTCGCGGAGTTGCCGATCGCGAATTCTATTTCCAGGGAAGCCTTGTCCGCCGCGACGCTTTCGGCATCGGTCATGGTACGGCTCAGGACGATGAGCGTGAATATCTTTGCATCAGAAGTGCTGTTTTTGATGAGGGTCGCGGTGAGGGTTACCGTGACGCTCATATCGAGCGGCCGTTCGACCATACCGGTATCCGGATCTATGACCGTGGAATCGCTGGATACCCAACTGATGGAAGAACCCTTGGTACCCAGCAGCGGAAGCACCAGGTCGCCGGTGACTCCGGTTTCCGAATCGCCGGCCGAGAAGCCGATGGCGAGGGCTGCCTTGTCGGCCGCGACGATTTCGGCGTCGCTCAGGACCCGCGCTATGACGACGACGGAGAAAGTCCTCGTAGCCGCGGTTTCGTTCTTCGTCACCGTCGCGGTGAGGGTCACCGATTTGTTCGAATCCTGACGGGTAACCGCGCCCGCATTGGATACAGTCGCGGAATCGGAGGATGCCCATGCTATCGTTGATCCATTGGTCCCAGTCGTCGGGAGAGTCAGGCCCGCGGTGACGGAGGAAGCCGAGTCTCCTGAGGCGAAGCCGATAGCCAGGGCGTTGACGTCGGCTTCGACGACGGCTTGGTCGGAAAGGGTAGCCTGGAGCACCGTCAGCGAGAATACCTTGATATCGCTGACGCCACCCTTGGTGATGGTTGCGGTCAGCGCGACGGAGCTTGTTGATGCCGGCCGGTTGACGGCTCCCGAGACCGAGATGATGGAATCGTCGCTGGACTGCCAGGTTATCGAGGCGCCGTTGGTCCCGCTGCCCGGAAGTCCGAGCGTCGTGGTGACTCCCGCCGCGGAATCCCCGGGAGCGTAGACGATCTGGAGAGCTGCTTTGTCCGCCGCGACGGCTTGCGCGTCGGTGAGCGACGCCGAAAGCACGGTGAGGACGAACTGTTTCGCTTGGGACGCGACGCCGTAGATGACCGCGGCGGTCAGGGTGACCGTCGTATCGGTCGCCGGTCTGGTTACGATTCCCGCCGGGGAGACTACTGCTGCGTTCGAAGAACTCCATGAGATCAGCGATCCGTTGGCGCCCACGAGGGCCAGGGACAAATTTCCGGTGACCGCGGTTGCGCTATCGCCCGCCGAATATCCCGGCTGCAAGGCTCCCGCATCAGCCGCGACGGCCTGGGCATCGGTCAGGGTTGCCGCAAGTACGGTGAGCGTGAAGGTTTTCTGCGCGCTATCGCCGCCTTTCATCAGGAACGCGGTGAGCGTCACGTTCGTCGCCGTCGCGGGACGGGTGACGAGGCCTTGGGCACTGATTAGGGAGTCGTTGCCGCTGACCCAAAATATCGTCGAACCGCCCGCGCCTTGAGTCGGCAGGCTCAAATTGGACGTGACGGCGGTTTCCGAGTCGCCCGCGGCGAATCCGACCGCGAGGGCGGTCTTATCGGCCGCCACCGCCTCGGCATCCGTGGCTACCCCGGCAAGCACAATCAGGTTGAAGAGTTTCGAGGAACTGACGCTGCCTTTCAGGATAGTCGCGATGAGGGTAACCTGCGTGTCGGCCGCGGGGCGGACGACGCTGCCGTCGGTTTTGACCAGAGTCTCGTTCGTACTCGTCCAGACTATCGTTGAACCATTTGCGCCCGTGATCGGCAATGTCAGAGATTGGGAAACCGAGGATGCGCTATCTCCGGAAGCGTACCCGATAGCGAGTGCGCTCTTGTCGGTTTCGACCGCTTCCGCATCCGTGATGCCGTTGCCGGATCCCGTATATGTCAGGGTGATGTTGGCGCTCGACATGTCCGAACTGAAATCGAACAGGATGGCGCCGTTCGGGCCTGGATAGGCTCCCGAGGGTTCTCCTTCGTCGTACACAAGATTACTGTTCAAGTCCAGGAAAGCTCCGATTATGTACTTTCCCTGATTGACGTCCTGGAAAGCGTATGTTGCATCGGCGCCGGGCGCGATGACAAGTTGCTGGTATTTTTGCCATCCGGTTACGGCCGAAAGAACCTGGAACGGAACGGTATTCAAAATCCCGACGTAGATATATCCGCCGGGAGGCACTGTGCCGGGAACGCTTATCGTTCCGGATATCCGGACAGTCGGCGCGCTTTCGTCTCCTCCAAAAAGGGAACTTATGACATTGCATGATGTTGCTATGGACAGAAACGCCAGGGCAAGGAATATTCCAACCGATCTTCTCATGTCGCCCTCCAAAGTCCGGATTTCCTCTTTGAATTAATACTAGCCCAAATTAGTCATATATCAAGTAGTTCCGGTTATCAAAATACGCTATAATGCAGAATCGCGGTTGCCATACCCGGTTTCAGGAGAGGACGATGCATACGACACGAACGGATACCCATTCACGGAAGCGGCATGACCGAATGATCCGCCACGGCATGGCGGTACTCTGCTTGGCGCTCTTCATGATCGGTACCATTTCCGGTCCGGCCCGTCTCCACGCGGCCGACCTCCCCGCCGCCGCGACAAGGCTCGCCGCGGTTGAATACCCCGGTCTCGGCCTCGCTTCCGACCCTATCCCCTTCAATGCCGAAGTGCGGACCGGAGAGCTGGCCAACGGCCTGCGCTACTACTTGCTGGAGAACCGCAAGCCGGAGGGGCGCGCGTTCCTGCGTCTGGCCGTAGATGCGGGCTCGGTTCTGGAGACCGAGGCGGAGCGGGGGCTGGCGCACTTCGTGGAGCACATGGCCTTCAACGGTACGGCCCTGTTTCCCAAGGCGGAACTCGTCGACTACCTGCGTTCGCTCGGTATGCGCTTCGGTCCGGAAACCAACGCGTACACCTCCTTTGACGAGACCGTCTACGGGATCGAAGTGCCCGTGGAAACGACGGGCTCCGGCGGGCGCCGGCTCCCGGCCAAAGCACTTTCGGTCCTGGACCAGTGGTCCCGCGCCATCACCTTCCTTCCCGAGGACGTGGACGCCGAACGGGCCGTTATCCAGGAGGAGTACCGCAGCGGCCTCGGCGCGCCGGACCGAGTCCAGCGGAAGACCCTGCCCGCGATCCTGAGGGGGTCGCCTTATGCCGAGCGGCTTCCCATCGGCCTGATGGAGGTGGTCCGGACTGCGCCTGCGGAGGTCCTGACGGGTTTCTACAGGAAATGGTACCGGCCGGATAACATGGCGGTGGTGATCGTCGGCGATTTCGACGCGGCTGCCCTGGAAGCGGAGCTGGCCGCGCATTTCACCGCCGCCAAGCCGGCTGTCAAGCTCGGTCGGCCCCGCTTCGACCTGCCCGCGGCTTCCAGGGGCGCGTTCTCCCTGACGGTCGCGACCGACCCCGAACTTACCTACGGCTACGTCCATCTATATTACAAGACCGCCTACGCTCCCCCTCCGTCGGATCTCGGTTCCTGGCGAGGCGCCCTGGTCGAAACCCTGATCGGGAGGATGCTGAACGTCCGTTTCCAGGAGGCCGCGAGTGCGCCCGAGACGCCCTTCGCCGGGGCCGGCTCCGGCCCGGTCCGTTACGGGGAAAAATCCCGCTACTTCGCCTTCTCCGCGATCCCCGAGCCGCTTTCCGCGGAGGCCACGCTCGCCGCCCTGCTGCGGGAAAAAGAGTCCGTAGTCCGGCACGGCTTCACCGCCTCGGAACTCGGGCGCGCCGCGGCCTCCCTGTCGTCCGCCTACGAGCGGGCGTTGCGGGAGAAGGACAGGCAGGAGTCCGCGGACCTCGCCGACGAGCTCGTCTCGCATTACCTGGACGCCGAGGGCGCGAGCGGGATCGAATGGGAGGCGAAGGCGGCCCGCGTCCTGCTTCCGACCATCACCGTTTCCGAAGCCGCCGCCGCCGCACGCGCCCTTTTCGCCGGGAACGACCTGACCGTCCTGCTCGTGGCTCCCGAGACGGAAACCGCCGCCCTACCGACCGAGGCGCGCATCCGTGCTCTGGTCGCGGAGGCCGCGGCTGCGGACATCCCCGCGCCCGAAGAAAAGGCGACCACGGCGAATCTGGCGGAGCCGCCGAAGGAAAGCGGCAGCATCCTCTCGGAATCCTTCGACGAGGCCACCGGATCCCTGGTCTGGGATCTGTCCAACGGCGCGCGCGTGATCCTGAAGGGCACGGAGAACCGCAACGACGAGGTCGTGCTGTACGCGGCGGCCCGCGGCGGGGAAGCCGACGCCTCCGACGGGGATGCCGTATCCGCCTCCCTCGCCTCGGGCATGGCCTCCGCTTCGGGGCTCGGTCCGTATCCGCTTCCCGAGCTCCGGCGCATGCTCGCGGGCAAGCAGGCTTCGCTTACGTTCTGGACGGGCGACTACCTCACCGGTTTCCGCGGTTCTTCCACGACGGAGGACCTGCCCACCCTCTTCCAACTCCTGCATCTTTCCTTCGCCGCCCCGCGCATCGACGAAGCGGCGGCCGCCGCCTACCTGGACCGCGTCCGCACCTCCCTGGCCCAGCGGAAGGACAATCCCGAAGCGGTCTACTCCGACGCGGTGCTCGCCGTGGTCTCAGGCGGCCATCCGCGCTTCGCCCCCCTTACGGTCCAGGATCTGGGCAAGGCGTCCGTCGCGGCCGCGCGGCGCTTCCTCTCTTCCCGCCTGGACGCGGGGGCGTACACCTTCGTGTTCGCCGGGAACGTCGATCCTGCCGTAATAAAACCGCTGGTCGAGACCTGGCTGGCCTCCGTCCCCGGAAAACGGGCGCGCGCGGACTGGACGGACCTGGGCATGAAACGTCCGGCGGGGGGCGAGACCGAGGTGAGGAAGGGAACCGAGGACAAGAGCCTCGTCTTCCTCGGCTGGTTCGCCCCCGCCGGGGACTATTCCGAAAAGGAGGCCGTCGCCGCCGCGGCTCTGGAGCAGTACCTGGACATCCGGCTGACCGAGGAAATCCGGGAAAAGCGGGGCGGCGTCTATTCCGCCTCGGCATCCGTCGGCCTCGGCGTAGCCCCCCGCGGCGAGCTGTCGCTTTCGGTCAGCTTCTCCTGCGATCCCGGGCGGGCCGACGAACTCGCGGCGGCCTCGGCCGCCGAGTTGCGTCTGGTGGCCGAAGGCCCGGTGGACGAGGACGCATTCATGAAGGCGGTCGAAGCCCTCCGGAAAAGCCATGAAGCTTCCCTGCAGGAGAATACCTATCTCGCTTCCTCTCTGGCCAATCTGGAGGTCGTGTACGGCCTTCCGATCGCGGATCTAGCCTCCCGGCCCGCCCTGTTCGACGAGCTCACCGTCGGGGATCTGCGCGGGACGGCAGCACGTCTGCTCGCCGGGGGACCTGTGCGGGTGACGCTGTATCCGGAAGCCTTCGCGGAGTAGGAAAGTCCTCCGGTCCTCCGGTCCCCCGGGGCGCATTTGCCCCCGGCGGGCCATCCGTTGTATACTGCCTTGATGTACGTCCGCGACATACAGCTACCGCGAGCTACGCCTTTGGAAAATAACCGACCCGTCCACGGCACCTGGACGCGCCCCTTCGACGATGTCGACCCCTTGGGCGTGGCGCGTCCCTTCGCCCTGCCCCTTCCCAGATGGATGCGGAACTACCGGGTGAAGGAATGGCAATCCTTCCAGGCCCAGGACGAGCGCTATTACCTGACGGCTGCCCTCCTGAACGCCAAATACTATCGCGTCGCGCAGGTCACGCTCTGGGACAAGGAAACCAAGGAAAAACTCGTCTTCCGCAAGGCCCTTCCCTTCGGCGCCTGGCGCTTTCCGCGCAGCCTGTCCAATTCCTCGGTGACGAGCCGGAGCTACGGCTTCTATTTCCGCATCCACGACTGGCTGGACGCCGACCTCGTGGAGCTGGACCTGGACATCGAGCCGACCCGCAAGCGGCCTTCATTCACCGCGCACGTGGAACTAGATCTCGCCCGCGACCTGGCGACTCCCCTGGTGGTGAGCCTCCCGTTTTCCGGGCAGCGATTCATGTACGCGTACAAGGCGCTCGCGCCCGCCCGCGGCGACCTCGTGTTCGGAGGGAGGCACATCTCCTTCGATCCAAAGAAGAGTTCGGGCATACTTCATGATTTCAAGGGCTTCTACCCCTATCGCATGCGGAATACCTGGGCGTCGGGCTTCGGATTCGACGGGGCTGGCCGGCGTTTCGGCTTCGACCTGGCGGAGAACCAGGCGAAGGATGCGTTCCGGCAGAACGAAAACGCCCTCTGGCTGGAAGGCCGGCTTTATCCCCTGCCGCCAGTGCGGATCACGATGCCCAACGGGATCGAAAACGAATGGATCATCCAGGATCTTGAAGGCATGGTCGACCTGACTTTCATTCCCCGCGAGCGTGAGGATTACAGCTTCGACCTGCTGCTCACGCGTTGCGATTATCGGGCTCCCCTGGGAGTGTTCAACGGAATGGTCATGACTTCCGAAGGCGAAAAACTGGCCGTTCGCAACCTGTGGGGCTTCGGCGAAAAGCTCTACATCCGGGTCTGACCATGGCCAAGAAACCCGCCGCCGTCTATGAACCGGGCGAATTGGACCGGGTCCGGCAACGTCTCGGTTCCGTCGATGCGCAGGAGGCCAAGAGAATCGCCTCCAGACTCGGCGGGGAAGTCGGGATCGAACGCGTGAAGCAGGCCGCGGTCCACGACAAGCGGACGCGATCCCGCGAGGAGCTGGTCGATGTAAGCGTCGGCGGGCGGGGGGAGCCGTCCGGCGGCAAGCCGCCCCGCCGGCATGTCGAACTGATCGCCGACGAGTCCCCGGATCGCGCGAGGGCGAAAGCGAAGGAAAGGAAGAGCGGTTCCGCCGAGGTCTCGTCCAAGGGCGCGCCCGGGGGAGCGCCTTCGGGCGAAGACGAAGGCGGAACCCCCAGGCCTTCCTACCGCGAGCGGCTCCGCATGGACCGCTACGCGGCGCAGCCGGAATTCGAAATCAAGAATCCCGGCCAGACCCTGTACTCGATGCTCTCTTTTTTCGGCGATCCGCCCGACCTCGTGAATTCCGCGTTCGCGACGCGGCGCATGAACGAATACTATCACAGGCTCGAGTTGCTCGTGGCTTCCACCCGGACCCTGCTGCCGCGCCACAACCGCCTGCGCGAGGAGCGCCTGCGCGCTCAATTCCCTTTCGCCTACCGTGTCCTCGACGTGATCCGACAATGGAACATCGAACTCATCGCCTCCGAGCTCGCGCGCATCCAGGCGCGCCCGCGCGATTCCGTGGTGGCCGATTATGCCGACATACTGCGGACGTTCTACCTGCCCCTGTTCCTTCTGGAACGCCTTGATCCCGAGACGCATGTGCGCGAAGCCTACCGTTCGCTGTACAAGCAACTGCTCCTGGACAACCCGGTGGAGGCCAAGGAAAAATTCCAGGGCCAGGTCCACGCCGCGCTCGCCGCCTATGCGACCATCCAGCGGAGCGTGCGCTTTCTGTTGTATCCCCTGCTCATGAAGCTGCTTTCCGAGCGCTGGCTTTCCTACGAGGATTTCTTCGTCCGCAAACGGAAAACCATCCGCATCTTCCTGAAAACGACCGAGACCGCGCGCTTGGCTCCCCCGGATCCGGAGGAAGCGGCACGGAGCGCCGCGGAGAAGGAGGCGGCCGCGGCCGCCGCGGCGGAACCGGACCAGGACGAGTCGGCCGAGCCTGCGGATGCGGTCGGCGAGGGCGCGGAAACCTCCTCCGCGGAGGCCACTGGGGATGCTGTCGCCGGCGGGGCTGCCGCGGGCGGGGCTGCCACGGGCGGGGCTGCCACGGGCGGGGCCGGGCAAGCGACCGCTCCGGCTGAAGGCGAGTCCAGGGCGAAAACTCCGTCCCGCGCGCTGGAGCGGAGTCTGGGCGCGCTGGAAACCCTTTTCCCCGAGGCGGGTTGGGAAAAGTTGGTCGAATTTCCCGACCTTTACCCCTATTTCGCGGGGGTCTTCGAGTTCAAGAAGGGTTTCGAGCTCGTGGCTCCGACGGATCCCCTTCAGCAGATCGTGGTGCTCATGCACGTTCTGGAGGAGATTTTCTACGGTCTGCGCTACGTCGCCTTCGGAAGCATCGTCAGTCCGGTCGGCGATCACGAGCGGGCGGACGTGGCGATCGCCCGCATCGTCGGCGGATGGCACGAGTTCATCGAAGCGCCGCTGGGGAAGGAATACCTGCCCCGTCTTTCGGAATATTGCCGGGTGCTCGACGGAAGCCCGGAAGCCAGGGTTTCCACCTATGCCAAGCGCATGCTCGTCGAGCTGTATTGGATCAAGCGGCTCTATTTCCTGCCGTACTTCAGGTTCGACAACATGATGTCGGCTCCCCCTTTCAGGCGCCAGGAAATACGGCCCGTCTTCTCGGTCGTCAGGGAGCTCCGGAGGTTGCTCACCACGGTCGCCGCGGGAATCGAGGCCGGATCCAAGGCGGGCGGGGCGGCCAAGGGCGCGCATTGCGACGGCATCGACAACCCCTGGGATCCCTATGTCTTCCAGGTCCCCAACCCCGTTTCCTTCCGGCTGGATGGCTTGCTCGGCGGGAAATCCTCCAAACGGAAGACCAACGCGGCCCTCGTCTACTACGCCCTTTCCACCGTCATCGCGCTGGATTCCCTTATGAACGACGATGCGGGTTGGGCCTACGCCGATCCCGCCCCCTGCCTTTTCCGCAGCGTGGACGGTCTCGGCTCCAAACCGATTTTCGGAGTGGACGAGCGGGTGGACGCCGACGCCGTATTCCGCAAGTCGCTGAAAGCCAAACGGGAGGCGCAAGATGGCAAAGCCTGATCCGGTCCGGATGCCCGTCATTTTCGTCGGGCACGGTTCGCCGATGAACGCGATAGAAGACAATGCGTTCTCCCGTTCTTGGACGGAGCTCGGCTCGCGCCTTCCGCGGCCGCGCGCCGTGCTCTGCGTGTCGGCCCACTGGCTGACCGGAGCCAGCCCCGTCGGCGCCATGGAGAGGCCGCGCACCATCCACGATTTCGGCGGCTTCCCGCGGGAACTGTACGAGCTGCAGTATCCCGCGCCCGGCTCCCCCGCGATCGCCGCGGAAGTTTCCGCCCTCCTGGCTCCCGCCTCGTCCCCCTTGGACCTGTCATGGGGCTTGGATCACGGCACCTGGTCGGTGCTCCGCCGAGTATTTCCCGACGCCGACGTTCCGGTCTTCCAGCTCGGCATCGATATCGGGCGTCCGGGGCCCTACCATTACGAGCTGGCTTCGCGCCTGAAGGTCCTGCGAGATCGCGGCGTGCTCGTCGTCGGGAGCGGCAATATCGTGCACAACCTGGGCATGGTGGTCTGGGACCGGCTGGACGGGGATCCCTACGGCTTCGATTGGGCCCTGGAATTCGACGCGCTGGTGAAGAGGATGATCGGGGAAGGACGGG
>Ga0154389_1128_pt3 | contig 13597 bp, 9 predicted proteins | sample RifGroB1_FD_105632 | JGI IMG/M metagenome (GOLD analysis project Ga0154389, IMG submission 105632) | Treponema sp. GWB1_62_6 | reverse complement strand
CGGTGTAGTAGTCGAAGGCGATCTCGGTCGGATGTACCTCCAGCGCGAACCTGACTCCGCAGGCGTCGAACTCGTCCAGGATGGGCGTCCAGAGTTCGACTATCTCCTTGAACGCCGCATCCACCATCTCGTCGGAGGTCTGCGGGAAGGAGTACCAGTACTTCCAGACCGAACTGCCCATGAAGCCGGTCACGACTTTGCAGCCCATGTTGCGGGCGGCCAAGGCCGTGTACTTCATCTCCTGGATCGCCCAGGCGCGGATCTTCGCGGGATTTCCCTTGCAATCGGCCGGCGCGAAGCCGTCAAGGCGGGGGTCCCAGAGATCGCCGACGCACTGGCCCGCCAAGTGCGCGCCGAGGGCCCAACATTTCAGGCCGTGCTTGGCCAGGGTTGCCTTCTTCGCCTCGACGTACTTGGGATCAGTCGCTGCCTTCTTCACGTCCATATGGTCGCCCCAGCAGGCGATCTCTATGCCGTCGTAGCCGAAGGCCTTCACCTTCGCGCAGAACTCCTCGAAGGGCAGATCGGCCCACTGGCCGGAGAACAGGGTAACGGGTCGCGCCATGATATGCCTCCTAATGGGGACCTTTCGAATCCGCAGATACGGATTCGAAAAGTTTCAATGAAAATCGATCCAGACGGCTCCCTTCTGAGAACTCTCCACGCATTTGCCGATGAACTTCACGCCGTCTATGCCCTCGTCCGCGGACGGGAAATCCAGTTGGGCGGCGCTCGGCGTACCGCCGGCCTTGACGGTAGCGAGCGCCGAGGCGAAGGTCTTGTAGATATTGGCGAAGGCTTCGAAATAGCCTTCGGGATGGCCCGACGGGATGCGGGAATAAGACTGGGCGTGCGGAAAGAAGGAATCCCGGCCGCGCGAAAGCGTGACCGTCGGCTCGCCGAGCTTGGACACGGTCAGGTAGTTCGGATTCTCCTGGGACCACTGGATGGAGCCGGCGGAGCCGAAGACGCGCACCCTCAGGGCGTTGTCGTAGCCGACGGCGATCTGGCTGGACCAGTATAGGCCTTTCGCGCCGCCTACGTACTCCACCATGATGGACGCGTTGTCGTCCAGGCGGCGTTCCGGAAGGAAGGAGTCCAGGCGCGCGCAGACCGACTTGATCCTGAGGCCCGTCAGGTAGGAGACCATGTTCTCGGCGTGGCTGCCGATGTCGCCGACGCAGTTGGACTTGCCGGCAAGCGCCGGGTCGGTCCGCCAGGAAGCCTGCTTCTGGCCGTCCTTCTCAATGGCGGTAGCGAGCCATTCTTGGGGATATTCCGCGTTGACGAAGCGCAACTCGCCGATCTCACCACGCGCTATCAGCTCCCGCGCGTGCTTTACCGCCGGATAACCGGTATAGGTGTAGGTGACGCAAAAAAGCAATTTGTTGCGCTTGGCGAGCGCCGCGAGCTCCTCGGCTTCAGCCACCTCGAAAGTCAGCGGCTTGTCGCAGACGACGTGTATGCCGCGGGCCAGGAAGGCTTTGGCCGCCGCGTAGTGGAGCGCGTTCGGAGTCACGATGACCGCGAAATCGATGCGGTCCGCCCGTTTTGCCTCCTCCTCCGCCATCTCCTCGAAGGTCGAATACAGGCGGTCCGCGGGTATGCGGAGAACCTTGCCGGTTTCCCGGGTGTTGGCGGGATCGCGGGAAAAGCAACCCGCCGCGAGCTCGGCCGATGCGTCCAAAGCGATGGCTTTGCGGTGGACATCGCCGATGAAGGCACCTTGCCCGCCGCCGACCATGCCGTAGCGCAACCTGCTCGCGGTACCCGAGGATGTTCCTCCCTCTATCATGCAGCCTCCCTAAATGCACGCGCGTGCATTTCAATCAGTATAGTCCACCCCGGCGCGGGACAGGTCACCGTGAATTGCACGCGTGTGCATTTCGCGGATTGCACAGCCAAGCATCAGTCCGATCCTATTCCGGTAAACGCCCCGAAGTACCAGCCATGATTCCGAACTTGGGGGTGGTCATGGTTGTTCGCTGTCATGCACGCGAGTGCATGACTTAGGGATACTACACCCGCTTGCGGAAACGCGCAAGCGAATTCGGGTTTATCCAGGGAACCTTTGTCCTGGGAGCTTTGTCCTGGGAGCTGGGCACACGAGTTGCCTGGCCTTCGGCCACGAAACCCAGAGTATCTCTTCGGCGCAAGATTGTTTTTGAGTTTGGGAAAGATATCGTTCAACTCGGCCTGCTTGGCGTGCCGACTCTGTCCCCCTACTTTCCGGAAATGGTCACCCCGCCCGCCAGCACCCACGGAAGGACAGCCTGGCCGTAGTCTATCCGTTCACTTGAGACCGCGCGGACGGAACCGAGCAGGGAAGCGATGTTCCCGGCGATCATCGTCTCTCCGACGGGGCGGACGATGCGGCCGTTTTCTATCAAGTACGAGTTCTTCGCCACTCCGGAAAAATCGCCGTTGTCGGCCGGGCCTCCGCCCGAGAAGCGCGCCATGAGCAGGCCGCGTTTCACGTCTGCTATCATCCGCGGCAGGCTCGAATCGCCAGGTTCAACGATGACGGCGGCTCCGCCGGAGGGGCAGCGCGGCTTTCCGGTCTTATTGGAACCGAAAAGGCCGAGCGTGAAATTCCTGAGTACGCCGCGCTCGATGAGGGGACAATTCTCCGCGCGGAAACCGTCGCGCGTAAACAGGTAACCGATCCGGATTCCCGGACCGCCCGGCTCGGACCTCATGGTGAACAGAGGCGAGACGACTCGGGCGCCCAGCGCTTCCTTCCAGGGGGAAGTTCCGGTTATCAAGGCGTGATCGCTCAGGTAGATTTGGTCCATCTGCTGGAGGAAATCCCCAAGGCTATCCGGCGCCATGATCAAGTCGCCCGTAAACGATCCTTCCACAGAAGAGACGCGGGTCTGTTCCGTCGACTGGCGCATCAGCTCGTCCACTCCGCCCCAGGCCTTGAGGGGCTCGGCGAGTGACCGGCGGGATGCGCCCGAATAGTTGAAGCTGGAAACGTCGCGGCCGTCCTTGGTCGTGAACATGGCTGAAAAATCGTAGCGACCCGACCGTTCTTCGAATTCGGCGCCGTTCGAATTTGAATAAAAAGACGCCCCATTTTCGAAGTCCAGGATGCACTGCTCAAGAACCGTCTTGGGGTAGGTCCGCCGGGAGTAATCGACGAATTCCCGCAGCCTGTCGTACATATCCCCGCTCGAAGGATCCGTGTCCCCGGTTTCGCGGCGTTCGGGGGTATCGGCGGGGGAAATATCGTTGGCGCTGTCGCCCAGGCTCGATCGGGCCGCATCCACGGCCTCGGCGGCTGCGGCGCGGACGGAGGTTTCGTCGTAGCGGTTGAGTGAAAGGGAACCCTTCCGGTCTCCTACCAGGGCGGTCAGGTTCATCGAGACGTTGGCGGTGGTGCGATACAGGCTCATCGCGCCCGCATCCACGTTGAGTTCGCTTTTCTCTTTGCGGTATAGACTCGCCTGCGCCTTGTCGGCGCCCGCTTTGCGCAATAGATCCACGGCTTTCCGCGCGATATCGATTCCGTTGAATTCTTCCATCATGCCCTCCCGCCGATATTGACGCGGCAGCGGATGGCCGGGCCGCCCATGCCGACCGGAATCATTTGTTTCTTTCCGCAAAAGCCCGCGCAGGTCCAGTCCATATCGTCGGAAACCGCGTCAACCGTCTTCAGCATGTCGAAGGCCACTCCGGATATGGTCGTGTTCCGCAGGGCGTTTCCGAGTTTTCCTCCGGAAATCTCATAGCCCATCATGACGCCGAACATGAACTCTCCGGTGGAGTCGGCCTGCCCGCTATCGGAACGCTGGAAATAATAACCGCTGTCGATACCCGCTATCATATCGTCGAGTTTCGAGCTTCCCGGAAGGATGGCGGTATTCCGCATGCGGACGAGGGGCTCATCGGAAAAATCGAAAGCGCGCGCGTTGCCCGTCGGTTCCACGCCGAAATGCCGGGCCGAATCCTTGTTGTGCATGTACGAGCGGAGGACGCCCTTATCGATCAAGACCGCGTCCCGGGCCTGGACGCCTTCATCGTCCGTCCAGACCGGGACCGGGCAGGTTTCCCCGAGGGCTTCATACGCGAAGTCCACCAGGGTAACGAGGGGGCTCGCGACTTCCCGGTCCATCGCGTCGGCCGCCACCGACCCGCCCAGAACCAGGTCGGCCTCCACCGTGTGGCCGATCGCCTCGTGCGCGAGTATGCCCGCCAGATCGGGCCCCAGCACGACGTCGCGGGTGCCGGGTTTCGCGTATACGCCTTTGCCCTTGCGTTCCAGGTTCTCCGCGAGAGAATCGATTCGGGGAAAGAGATCGGCCGGATCCCGGAAATGGTCCTCGAACTCTCCGCGGCCGCCGAACATATCGTAGAGTTCAATGGACTCGCCGCCGGCCTCCATCGTGAATCCGACATAAAGCGTGGTACGCGGAATAAGCGAATACGCGCGGGCGCCGTCGGCGGTGAGAAGCGTTTTCTCCATGCCCAGGCAGAAGAGATGGAGCGATCTCGATTGAAGTCCGGGATGTTTCTCGACGCAATACGCGTCCACCGCTCGGACGAAGTCGATCAGTTCCTTCCTGCTCCGGCGCGGCTTGTCCGTTGAAAGATCGTGATCGCCGCGACCCGCGCGCGAAGGCAAAACGCCCGCTTCTCCGCCGCGCAGGGAGCGTCCCTCCCGGGCCGCCAGGAAACGGGCGTTGTCGGCGGCACGGCTTATCGCCGCGCGGATCGCCTTCTCATCGGACTCAGGCGAAGAGACGAAGCCCCATACGCCGTCGACGAAGGCGCGCGCGGAAATTCCCGCCTGGGAACCATTCGCGTTGCCGACTACATCCCCGTTCCACAGGGTCACTTGGGTTTGCCGGTTTTCCTGGACGCGAAGCTCTCCGTACCCCTTGAACAGGGTAGCGTAACGCTCGATGTCTTCATATTTCATTTGAATCTCCGTTTTGAGCTTTTGTACTTCTATATTAGCGTGCCGTGAGCTAGAAGCGCAAATCACTCCAACCGGATAGCGACGCCCGAGCGACGGTACGGTCTGTAATGCTCTTGCCTGACGCCGGATACTCCTTTAGGCGAAGTCCGCTCTCTTTTTATCCCTTAATGACCGCATGCATATACATCCTCCGGCCCATGTCGGGTTTCGGAAATCGACCCTACTATTTGATAGAAAATCGCCCAATAAAGGAGTTTCGTATGGGAATGAATCGGATGCGTCGCTTAATCGCGGTCTTCGCACTGACTGTTACCGTCGGTGTCCTCGCATTCGCGCAAGCGAAGCCGAACGTCGTCATCATCGCCACCGGAGGAACGATAGCGGGAGCCGGCGCGGACGCCACCAACAGCGCTACCTACCAAGCGGCAAAAGTCCCGGTCGATCAACTGATCGCCGGTATTCCGCAATTGAGCGCGGCGGCGAACGTCAAAGGCGAGCAGCTGTTCCAGATCGCGTCGGAAAGCTTCAAGAACGAACATCTTCTGACGCTGGGGAAGCGCATCGCCGTTCTGGTCAAGCAAAACGATGTTGACGGAATCGTTGTCACGCACGGTACCGACACGTTGGAGGAAACCGCCTACTTCCTGAATTTGGTCATCCACTCGGAAAAACCCATCGTGATCGTCGGAGCCATGCGTCCGGGGACTGCGATGTCGGCCGACGGCATGCTCAATTTATACAACGCCGTCACGGTTGCGGGCAGCAAAGACGCGAGAGGGAAGGGCGTTCTCGTCACGATGAACGATGAAATCAATAGCGGTCGGGACGTCGCCAAGGCCATCAACATCAAAACGGAAGCCTTCAAGAGCCCTTGGGGCGCGTTGGGAATGGTTGTTGAAGGTAAGAATTACTGGTTCCGGTTGCCCGCGAAACGGCATACGGTCAACTCGGAATTCGATATCGAGAAAATCAATTCCCTCCCGAGAGTAGAGATCGCATACGCGAGCGGCAATGTTTCGGATGTCGCCTACCGCGCCTTCGCCGATGCGGGAGCCAAAGCCATAATCCACGCCGCGACAGGCAATGGATCCGTCAGCAATACCTTGGTCCCGTCACTGGTGGAGTTGCGGAAGAAAGGAATACACATCATCCGTTCCTCACGCGTCGATTCAGGCGGGTTTGTCCTGCGCAACGCTGAGCAACCCGATGACAAATACGATTGGATTGTAGCGCATGATCTCAATCCGCAGAAAGCCCGCATTCTGGCTTCCGTCGCATTGACTTCAACCAACGACAGCAAGGAACTGCAGCGAATATTCTGGGAATATTGATGCGTCATTGGGAGCCGGGAGATAATCAACTTCCGGCCCCTCAATTGTCGTCAACCTATTGCGCCGTGCAAAATTCAGGAGCTATGAGAGAAATGAAAATCGCCGGAGGATTCGGCGGCATCAATACGAAATTTACGTTTCTCATCCTCTTCGTGACGGTCTCTTTCTTGGTCGCCACCTATTTCATCAGTTTCGGCATGATGCGAACCTTTTCTCTCCAGACTGCGGAGGAGGTAGCCCTGTCCATTTTGGACGGTACGGATAGCCGGATACGCAGCCAATTCGTCAACTTCGAATCCCTGGCGCGCTCCTTGGCCGCGACTCGGGCCGTAAAGACGGCGAATCCCGTGGAAATGAGGGATCTTTTCCTTTCTTCGGTTCTCGCCTGGAATCAATATATCAGGGCCATATACTTGGGGACCGCGGAAGGAAAAATGATCGAATGGGGGCACGGTCCCGAATTCATCGATAACGCGCCGACGTTTCCGCCGGACTACGATCCCCGCGTTCGCCCCTGGTACCGATCCGCGATGAAAACCGAAGGTTTTGGCGTTTCTCCTCCCTACCGTTACGCAAGCGTCGACGCTTTGGGAATAACCTGCGTCCTCCAGATCAAAGACGGCAAGGGAAAGTTCATCGGAGTCCTTGGAATCGATATCCTTTTGGACAACCTGAAAACCATCCTGACGGATCTCAACATCCCCAAAAGAGGGAGCGCCCTCATTCTGGGGGAGCGCGGGGAAATCATCGCGGGAACCTTCGTTTCGGAAGCAAGCGCGCAATATCCACTCAAGCGTTTCGAGGCACCGGATCTGCACGAGCATCTTGAAAAGAACGAAGGGAAATTCAGGATCCGAATCGACGGCAAGGATACGCTCGTCTACTATCGTCGCAGCGAACCGGTCGGATGGTTCCTGCTCGTCGGGCTTCCGTACGACTCCATCATGTTCTCGGTCAGACAGACCCTTACTCTTATCAGCGCAGTCGAGATGCTGCTTATGGGCCTCCTCACGGTCGCCCTGAGCGTTATATCGAATCGGCTCATATCATCGCCGCTTCAAAAATTGGTTACCGTCATAAACAAAATCGAAGGCGGGGAACGCGATACCCGCATCATGATAAGCTCGAACGATGAATTCGCGCTGCTCGGCAGGGAATTCAACAAGCTCGTCGACACCGTTGAGGGGTATTCGTCATCACTTGAATCGAAAGTAAAAGAACGTACCGAGAAGCTGAGGATGCTGCAACGGGAAAATACCCGGCTCAGGATCACCGAGGAACGGCAACGGATATATCGGGATATGCACGATTCCATCGGGGCGAAGCTGACGAATATCTTTTTCTGCAACAATGTCGCCCGGAATGCGGTGGAGTTGAATCCTGAAAAACTGGAAGGCCTTTTCGACGATATCGAATCGAATTGCATGGACGCCGTTCAGGATTTGAAGGAAATCATCGGCGGCATGAAACCGATAAAAAGAGTCGAGGAACATTTTCTTGAGTCGCTGATTGATAGTATCGGGAACAGGCTCGCCAACAAGCGAGTGGCGTTCGGCTGCAAAAACCGCGCACCGGATATCGATGCAGAATTTGGGTCGGAAGCGAAGAACGAATTGCGGAAAATATTCGATGAGCTCGTGAGCAATGTCATGAAGCATTCGGGTGCCGATAAAATAAGCCTGACCATCGATATGGATGAAAGCTTCCTCCGCTTCCGGTTCAAGGACAACGGGAAGGGTTTTGATGTCGGAACGCCCGCAACCGGAGGATCGGGTCTTTCCAATATCCGATTCCGGGTAGAACGCATGGGCGGCACCCTGGCCATTCGCTCCAAGCCGGAAAAAGGAACTGATTTCACCATTCGCGTACCGTCGGGGAAAAGCGAAGTCCGGGAGCCGGCATGAAAACTGACGGGGAGCAAAGATTCATAAAGCTGATGATCGTTGAGGATCAGAAAGAAGTCAGGGAAGGACTGCGTTACCTTCTCGATCTTGATCCGAGAATCCAGGTCGTAAAAACTTTCGAGCGCGCCGATGAGCTGCTTGAATTCCTTCCGGGACTTTCCCTGCCTGATATGGTTCTCATGGATATCGGGCTTCCCGGTCTGAGCGGAATTGAGGCGACAAAAGCGATAAGAAAAAAATTTCCGGAAATGAAGGTTATTATCCTCACGGTTTTCGAAGATGAAGAAAAATTGTTGTCCTCCATCCGGGCGGGAGCGAACGGGTATATCCTTAAAAACACGAAACCCGAAATGCTTCTTGAACAACTTCTCAGCGCAGCTTCCGACGGTACCCCGCTCAGCCCGCAGGTAGCCCGGCGCCTCTTCGAAGATATCAAGCGGAGAGGCGATGACGAAAATCATGAGGACTACGGTCTCACTCCCAGGGAAAAGCAGATCATCAGCGATGTCGCGGACGGGATGACCTCTCCGGAAATCGCGAGAAAGCATAATATCGCCGATTCCACCGCCAAGAAGCACATTCTCCATATCTATCAAAAGCTCGGCGTAAGCTCAAAAGCCGAGTTCGTACGGAAGGCGATCAGAGAGAACCTCGCATAGCGGCCAGTTTCAGATTCAGAATAAGCGGGGCTTTTCCTCATATACATCTTTTGGTGAACTTGGCGGTTCATGATGCCTGCAGGTCGCTTCAAAATGCATCTTCCGGTCAATTTCGGGATACATGGAACAGACCTATCATCAGGGAAAGAGCGGTAAAGTCGCCGTTCAAACCATTCACGATAAGGAGGTTCGCATGGACGGCCACGCGAGCAAAGAAAAAGGCTTCCTGGGTTGGTATTTCAATTCCAATCTGCTCGCGCGAATCCTGATAGGACTCATCCTGGGCGCGACAACGGGCATCGTCCTGGGTGTCTTCCCCCAGGCCATCAAACCCTTTGTCGACAACGCGAAGTTCTTCGGCGATCTGTTCATCCGCATGCTCAAGATGATAGTCATTCCGGTCATCCTGTTCTCGTTGGTCGCCGGCGCGGCCAGCATCGCCCCTTCCCGTCTCGGACGGGTGGGCGTAAAAATCATGGCCTACTATCTGTTCACGTCCGCGCTCGCCGTCACCATCGGCCTGGTGTTCGCCAACATTTTCCGGCCCGGTGAGGGTTTGGGAATAATCGGTGACGCGGCCGTCAAAGGCAAGGCGGCGGATGCCCCTACATTGGTCCAAACTCTGCTCAACATCGTTCCGACCAATCCGATCGAATCATTGGCGAAAGGGGACGTGCTTCCCGTGATATTTTTCGCGGTGTGCTTCGGGATAGCGATTTCTTATGTTAAGGACTCGAAGATCAAGTCGATCGCGAAAGGAGCCGAAGCGCTTTACGACGTCTGCAACGCGGCCGCCGAATCAATGTACAAGGTGGTATCCGGAATCATGCAGTACGCCCCCATCGGGGTGTTCGTCCTGATCGCGACCGTCTTCGCGCAGCAGGGGCCGAAAGCCATCGGCCCGCTCCTCTTGGTGACGATAGTCGTATATCTCGGACTCCTGGTCCACCTTATCGCGATATACGGCGGCCTGCTGTCCGTCTACCGTCTCGGATTCATCAAATTCCTCAAGGGCGCCAACGAAGCGATGGTCACCGCTTTCGTCACCAGGTCCTCGAACGGAACATTGCCCATCACCATGCGCGTTTCGGAAGAAAAACTGGGAATTCCCCGCGGCATCAGTTCCTTCACGCTGCCCCTCGGCGCGACCATCAATATGGACGGAACGGCCATCTACCTGGGCGTGTGCGCGATGTTCATCGGGTTCGCCATAGGTCAGCCGCTCACCATAAACCAGCAGTTCACCGTTGTCGTCACCGCGACTCTGGCTTCCATCGGGACAGCGGGCGTACCGGGAGCCGGAGCGATAATGCTCCTCATGGTCCTTGAATCCATCGGCCTGAAAGTTGAAGCCGGAACCGCGGTCGCGTCCGCCTACGCGATGATCCTCGGTATCGACGCCCTCCTGGACATGGGCCGTACCTGCCTCAACGTATCGGGAGACATCGCCGGCACCGCCATCGTCGCCAAAACCGAAAAGGAACTGAACCTGGCCCTCTGGAACTGAAAGATGCCGTGATCCGCCGTCCGCCTATGCCGACGGACCGGCGGTGAAAAATCGCGTGGATACTCCCCGGCATCGACATGACGGGAATGTTTCCGGGAACGAGGGACGCCTTTCGGCAAGTTGAAAAAGGACAGGAACAAGGAAGACCGGAATTGACCGGAAGCTTCCGGATAAAAGGGAAAGAGACATCGTCGAGCTTCCCGAATCCAGGCAGGAGCAATTTCGGGACGCGATCCGTAACCGGGAATGGGGAATCAAGGCGACAAGTCCGGTGAGCGTGAAAACCCCAACGCTCAATCGCGAAGCCGCCCGAACCAACTGGGATCCATCTAGGAGTGATCATGAAGAGTCTTAACGACATAGCCGGGAAAAGCATTCTCTCGCTGGAAAAACTCGTACGGATTGAGGAACATATCGTCAATACCGGTTATATGACGCAGGAAAAAGCCCGCGCCGAAATGGAGCGGTTCATCATCAACCTGGGAATCGATGAGTATTATTTCAGGACCACACCGGAAGCCGAGATAGCCGGGCACCTCATCGCCTTTAGCGCGTCCGCGCTCATCAACGCCCACGGAGGAGGAACCGGGATACAGCTTGTCAGCGAACGGAAAGATAACGCCGTTTACATCGTGGAAGACACCCCGGAAAAAACGTTCGAGATCGAGGATCGCATCGAAAAAACCTATCCCGATTTTCGCCTGGAAAGCTACATTACGCGAAAGACCGATGGAACCGATCCGTTCCGCTTCTACGTGCTGATCAAGCCCGATTTTCCGGCTGTGCCGGAGGGCGCGCCGCGCGGCTTCGAAACGGCCGCGAGCGGAACCTTCCTCGCCCGCGCCGTCGGCGAAACGGTATCTCGATACAAGGAAGCCTGGACCCGAATGAACGGAACGGAAGCCCCCTTCGTCTCGGTTTCCTTCAAGCCTGAAACCAAGGAAACCAGAATTATGATCGGGATCAAAGGTGCCGATCATCGCAGGACGCTGACTACCTTCGCGCATTTATTGGCGAAGTACGGAGTCGCGGTCAGGCGTAAATACGTTGAGCCCTTCGCCGACGAAAAACAGATCACAAGCCTGTATTTTCCGAAATTATCCGACGAGGTCGTCGGGAATCTGACGCGCGACATGAACGTCTCCCTAATGTTGCCGGAAGGAACAACGACGGAACTTTTCTCTTCCGGCGTATTTTCTCCGCAGACGGCCATATACGCCTCGGCCGGCGCCGCGTTCACCCACCAATTCCTTTCCTTGTTGACCGACGAATATCTGGCTCTCCAGCGGGCGCTCAAGGATCAGCCCGAGGCGCGGGGAATCGTCGACAACCTCAAGCTCCACCTCATAAAAGACACGTATTCGACGCATCGGATATCGGCGGCGATCGCCCTATATCCGAAAATTGTCGAGGCCTTGTTCGCCCATTTCGAAAAACGCCAGAAAGGAAGCGATCCGGCCGCGCTCGAGGAAGCCGAGAAATCAATAAGGAAGACGATCGAAAAAGATGTTCCGAACGCGAAGGATAGGACTATCCTGGGCTACTTCCTGGTCTTCAACAAAGTTATCCAAAGAACGAACTTCTTCAAGAAAGAAAAGTCCTGCATGGCTTTTCGGCTTGACCCTTCGGTCGTTGATATAGTGGATTTCCCGGAAAGGCCGTTCGGACTATTCTTCCTCATCGGCCATGATTTCCTGGGCTTCCACATCCGTTTCAGGGATATCGCGCGCGGCGGCGTGCGCATCGTGAAATCCAGGTCTATCGACGCCTACGCTCACAACATCGACACGATATTTACGGAAAACTACAACCTGGCGATGACCCAGCAGCGGAAGAACAAGGACATCCCCGAAGGCGGATCGAAAGGGACCATCCTGCTCAACCTGGGCAGTCAGGGAGCCGCGGAACGTGCTTTCAAGGATTATGTCGACGGATTGCTGGATCTCCTGGTCGAAGGCGAGGGAAAAGGGAAGGTCACTGTCCGAGAGATATTATTCCTCGGTCCCGACGAGGGCAGCGCGGGACTCATGGATTGGGCCGCGCTTCATGCGCGGAACCGGGGATACCCGTTCTGGAAGGCCTTCAGCACGGGAAAAGCCCTGGAACTTGGCGGCATTCCGCACGACTTGTACGGCATGACGACGCTCGGAATCCACGAGTACGTGCTCGGCGTGCTTGAGAAAAACGGTCTCAAGGAAGAGGACGTCACAAAGATCCAGACGGGCGGCCCCGACGGAGACCTCGGCAGCAATGAAATCCTCGTTTCCAAGGACAAGACGACCGGAATCGTCGACGGATCGGGCGTCCTGTTCGATCCGGAAGGATTAAATAGAAAAGAACTCACGCGCTTGGCGAAAAAACGGGAAATGGTTCAGGACTTCGACGCGAAGCTGCTTTCCAAATCCGGCTTCTTCGTTTCCGTCAACGACAGGGATTTGCGCCTTCCGAACGGAGAATTCATCGCGAACGGGGAAGAGTTCCGGAATGCGTTCCACCTGAGCGCTTACGCGACGGCGGACCTGTTCGTTCCCTGCGGAGGACGCCCCGGCGCCGTTCATATCGGCAATTGGCAAAAACTGCTCGACGATAAAGGCCGGCCGAAATTCCGCTTCATCGTGGAAGGGGCGAACCTCTTCATCACCGAGGAAGCGCGCCTCAGGCTCGAAGAGAGCGGCATCATCGTCATGAAGGATGCGTCCACGAACAAGGGAGGCGTCACCTCATCATCATTTGAAGTGCTCGCGTCCCTGGCGATGAGCGACGCCGAGTACGACGCGAATCTCCGGGTGGAAAAAGGAAACGTTCCGCCGTTCAGGAAAGCCTACGTGGAAGGAACCATATCCAAAATCAAGGGCAACGCTCGCGCGGAGTTTGATCTGATGTGGCAGGAACGGACTGAGGGGAAAGTCCCTTTGACGACGCTTTCCAACGCCGTCAGCGAAAAAATCAACCGCATCGCCGACGCGGTGCGCGAATCCCCGCTCGCGGACGATCCGGATATCCGGAAGCGCATCCTTACCGAATACATGCCGACGCAGCTTAGCGATTCCCTCGGTATGGATACTATTCTGGAGCGGGTGCCCGCAGCCTACTTGAAAGCGATCCTCGCGGCGAAAATGGCCACGGATTTCGTGTACGGCCGAGGGCTCCGCGCGAACGAGGTGGATTTTGCGGACTACGTAGCCGGACTGACCAAATAAGTGTTAAAGGAGAACTCCATCGATGAACTCGATCGCCGCTGAACTCAACGGAACGCTTGAAGGAACGGTCGC
>Ga0154389_1125_pt6 | contig 14673 bp, 11 predicted proteins | sample RifGroB1_FD_105632 | JGI IMG/M metagenome (GOLD analysis project Ga0154389, IMG submission 105632) | Treponema sp. GWB1_62_6 | reverse complement strand
GCGGAAGACGCGGTTCTGGAGGTCCGGGTCGTGGATGCGGATGGAGCCGGAGGCGAGTTCGAAGCCGTTGAGCACGAGGTCGTACAGGTCGCCTTTCACGGAGCCGGGGTCGGTCTCCATGGTGGCCTGGTACTTTTCCTGGGGCCAGGTGAACATGTGGTGGGCGGTGTCCCACTTCTGCTCTTCCTCGTTGTATTCGAACATGGGGAAGTCCACGATCCAGGCGAATTCGAAGCGCGCGGGATCGCAGAAGCCGAGGTCCTTGCCGAGTTTGGTGCGCACCGCGCCGAGGGCGATGTTGGCGATGCGGCGCTTGGAGTCGGCCACCAGGAGGATGAGGTCCCCGACCTTGGCGCCGAGGCCGGCGATGACCTGCGCGGCGTTGTCGGCGAAGAACTTGGAAGCGCCGCCTTCGAGGGCGCCCTTGCCGTCCGCGCCGGCCGTCACCTTCATCCAGGCCATGCCCTTGGCCTTGTAGATCTTGGCGGCGGCTTCCAGTTCCTCTATCTGCTTGCGCGAATAGTCGGCCTTGCCGGGCACGACCAGGGCCTTCACTCCGCCGCCAGCGACGGTCACGCCCTTGGCGGCGTTGGCCTGGCGCTCGGCCTCCCCGTTGGCCAGGGCGTCCTTGAAGGCCTGGAAGGTGGATGCGGCCACATAGGGGCCGAAGTCCTGCATCTCCATGGCGAAGCGGAGGTCGGGCTTGTCGGAGCCGTACAGTTCCAGCGCGTCGTCGTAGGCGATGCGGCGGAAGGTGGCGGGGAGCTGGACGGAGAGGGTCTTTTTGAAAACGTGGTTGAAGAGGCGCTCCATCATCGAAAGGACGTCGTCGCGGTCGACGAAGGACATCTCGATGTCGATCTGGGTGAATTCGGGCTGGCGGTCTCCGCGGGCGTCCTCGTCGCGGTAGCAGCGTGCGATCTGGAAGTACTTGTCGAAGCCGGACACCATGAGGATCTGCTTGTACAGCTGGGGGCTCTGCGGCAGGGCGTAGAACTTGCCGGGGTACAGGCGGCTCGGGACCAGGTAGTCGCGGGCGCCTTCGGGGGTGGACTTCATGAAGGTCGGGGTTTCGATCTCGTAGAAGCCTTCGCCGATCATGTGCTCGCGGACGGCGAAGGCGACGTCGTTGCGGAGCTTCATGCGCTTCTGCATGCCGCCCGAGCGGAGGTCAAGGTAGCGGTACTTCAGGCGGAGTTCTTCCTTGGCGTCGGATTCTTCTTCGATCTGGAAGGGGAGGACTTCGCACTTGGTCAGGATCACGAGCTTTTTGGCAACGACTTCGATCCCGCCGGTGGCCATGGCGGGGTTGATCATGGTGTCCGGACGCGCGCGCACGAGGCCTTCCACCGCGATGCAGTACTCGTTCTTGAGTTCCGCGGCAAGGGCGGCGAGTTCGGCGGGGGAGTCCTCGTCGACGACGACCTGGACGGTGCCGTAGCGGTCCCGGAGGCTGATGAAGGAGATGCCGCCGTGGTTCCGGTTGTGGTGGACCCAGCCGTTCAGGGTTACGGTCTTGCCGGCGTCGGCTGCCCTGAGGGCGCCGCAGGTCGTGGTGCGCTTCATTGTTTCCATAGAAGGCGACTATAGCGTCAGCGCGCGACCGCGCGCAAGGCCCGGACAAGGCTCCGCGATAAGGCGAGGGCATTAACAAATGTTAATGAAAGGGAGCCTTCACTCGCGTATCTTCCTCCGATATCCTGAAGGAGGAAAGAATGGCCAAAAACTATCGGAGGGCGATGATGGCGATCGCGATGGCGGCGCTTGCCGAAGCGGCGTATGCCGAGGCGGCCCTTGCCGAGGCGGCTTCCGGCGGGACGGAAAGCGAAGTCAAGGGCGTCCGGACGCTGAAGCTCGGTCCGGTGAACGCTTACCTGGTGCCCGCGCGGGACGGATGGATCCTCGTCGACACGGGCATGGACGCCAAGGCCAAGGGCTTGTTCGCGGAACTGAAAGCCGCGGGATTGCGGCCGGAGGCGATTCGTCTGGTCATTGTCACCCATGCCCATCCGGATCACTCGGGCGGCCTCGCCGCGGTCGTGCAGGCATCCGGCGCGAAGGTGCTTTGCGGGGCCGAAGCGGCGCCGTACTTGGCCGCCGGAACGAGCTCGCCCATCGTGCCGCGCACGCGCAAGGGGCGCTTCATCCAGGCGATCTCGCCCGAGTGGAAGATGCGGCCCGTCATCGCCGATATCGTTTTCACGGACGAATACGACCTGTCTACGTTCGGCGTCGCCGGGAAGGTTGTCGCTACGCCGGGCCATTCGGCGGATTCCCTTTCGATCCTGCTGGACGGCGGGGAGGCGATGATCGGGGACTTGGTCCGCCCGGAAAAAGGCGCGTTATCCTTGGGGATGTTTTACGATGACGAAGCGGCCTGCATCGCGAGCTTGAGGGCCGTCATCGCCGCCCGGCCGCGGACGGTCTACCTGTCCCATGGCGGATCGACCGGCGCCGGGAACCTCGCGGATTTTATCGAAGGCCGACATTGAACGAAGCCCTCGCGCGTTCGATACGGCGATACGCGGAACTCCCCGACGCGGAGATCGAGGCTTTCGAACGCGCGCTCGTACCGCGTACGTGCTCGGCGGGCGAAAGGTTCCGGAGCGATGGCCCCAAAGGGGCGCGGATCGCGTTCGTCGAGCGGGGTCTGTTCCGGCTCTACTATGTGGACGAGGAGGGAGCCGAGGCGACGCGCGCCTTCGTGGCGGAGGGCGGCTTCCTGGCCTCGCGCGAGGCGATTTTCCGGGGAAGGCCGACGTCCTTCATCATGGAGGCTCTGGAGGATTCGCGCCTCCTCGTGCTTGAACGCGGCGGAGGCAAGCTAGCCGCCGCTCCGGTCGCGGCCTGGGCGCCCTTCTTCATTGGAATGATGGAGGAACGCCTGGACGCGAAGGACCGCCGGATCGAGGGTTTCCTCATGGGGGACGCGACGACGCGCTATCTCGAATTCCTCGAGGATTTTCCCGGTTTGGAGGGAAGGATCAAGCAACACCATATCGCTTCCTACCTCGGGGTCACTCCGGTCACGCTGAGCCGGATCAGGCGGAGCCTTCGTTCCGGAAGTTGAGGAGTATCTTCTTGAGCGTCGCCTCGAATGCGTCGATCTCCCCTTCCGCGAGACCCGCGTAGAAGAATTCGTTCATTTCATTCGAAACGAGATCGAAGGATGGCGCGCGGAGCGCCGCCGACGCGCTGACGGATACGATGACGGCCCGCCCGTCATCGTCGTCCTGTCGCCGTTCGACCAGATCCTTCCGTTCCATGCGGGCGAGGGTGAGCGCGAGGGTCGACTTGTCGATACCCGCCTTCGCGGCGAGCTCGCCCTGCCGCATCGGGCCGTCGCGCCACAGAAGGTAGACCAGGCGGCCTTCGCCGCTCCCGATGTCGCCGAGGCCGGCGTCCTTCATCAGCGCTTCGAATTTCCTGCCCATCGCGCGCGCGACGTTCGAGAGCAGGTAGCCGCCCCGGCGTCGTGAACGGGCGATACCGTTCAAGCGCGCGCCTCGAATTCAACTACCTGCAGTCCATGATAATAGCGCCCCCGATTCGGGACGAAGCGGAAGACCTGAAAGTCACCTCCGTCGATGCCGCCCGGGTAATACATTTCCCAGCCCTTTTTCCAAAGCGCCGCTTTCTCCGCGCGGTCCTCCACCGGCTCGAGCCGGCCGTAAAGCGTGAGGCCTTCGAAATCCCGCGTATCCTCGTAATACAGCGCGCAGCGGGGATCGGCGAGCGCCTGCGCGGTCTTCCGGGATGATTTGTTGGTGCCCAGATAGGTGGCGAAGCCGCCGGCCATGGCCGAAAAAGGCTTAGGGAGGGCTTTGCCGCGCGCCCGACGTTTGAGGTTGAACAGTACCCTGATGTCGGGAGTCCCGTCGCCGCCGTTGAGCGCCAGATGGACGAATTTGGTCCGCGTCGATAGTTCGCATGCCGCTATTTCCGCCTCTTGCATGAAGGCCTCCGTTTCGGATCGAATAGACGCATTATAGTTTTATATAAAACCATAAGTCAAGAAGAAAGCCCGGCGCGTACCGGGCTTGGCGGGACATGAGCATCCAGGGCACCGACTCACCGCCGAGCGCGTATCGCTTCCAGCACCTTCTCCTTCTTCATAGGCAGCGAACGGAGCCTGACGCCGACCGCGTCGTAGATGGCGTTGGAGATGGCCGGGGGAACGGGATTCAGGCCCACCTCGCCGATGCCCTTGGCGCCGAAGGGGCCGTCGGCTTCCGCCTGTTCCACGATGATCGCCTGGATGGGCGGAAGGTCGCGGATCATGGGCACTCCGAGCTTCTTCAGCGAATCGGTGATGACCGCGCGGTCGTCCTCCAGGAATTCTTCCGAGAGGGCCAGCCCGATTCCCATGGCGACGGCGCCTTCGATCTGGCCGCGGACGTTGCCGGGGTGCAGCGCCTTTCCGACGTCCTGGGCCGCGGTTACTTTCAGCACCTTCACTTCGCCCGTTTCCTCGTTCACTTCCACGGCGACGGCGGCGGATGCGTAGCAGTACGAATAGTGGATGGCGTATTCCTCGGGCTTCCGGGCGGGGTCGGGATCGGCGTTCGTCTGGTGGGGCCAGGTCCGGGGCGGCTTGTAGGTGAATTCGGCGGAAGGCGGGGTGCCGGCCGCCAGGAGTTCCTTCCGGACGGAATCCAGGACGGCGGCGTCGGGGACGCGGCCCGCGAGGCAGGCGGCGATGAGCGCGCGTAGGGCTTCCGCCGCGCCCTTTACCGCGTTGCCCGTCACGTACGATTGGCGGGAGGCTGTGGTCATGCCGCCGTCCGGGCACAGGGCGGTGTCGCAGGAAAGGACGTCCACGAGCTCGTAGGGGCAGCCGAGCACCTCGGCGGCGATCTGGGCCGCGATGGTATCGGAGCCCTGGCCCATGTCGGCGGCGCCGGTCTTCACCAGGACGCGGCCGCCCTCCGCGAGCTCCACGACGGCACCGGCATGGTCGGAGATGCCCGTCCCGATGCCGACGTTCTTGTAGGAGCTGGCGATGCCGAAGCCGCGCCTGACGCCGGCCGGAAGCGGCTGTCCCGCGAACTCTGCTTTCATGTGCTCCAAGGCCGCGGCGGCGGCTTCCAGGGTTGCCAGGTAGGCCGTGCCTTCTCCCAGGATCTGGCCGGTGCTCGTCCTGGCGCCGGGCGTAAAACCGTTGCGGCGGCGCAGCTCCACCGGGTCCATGCCGAGCTTCCGGGCGAGGACGTCCATCTGGACCTCCGCGGCGAAACAGGCCTGGGTGCTGCCGAAGCCGCGGAAGGCGCCGCTCGGATTGTGGTTGGTGCAGACGCCGACCGAATCGGCGGCGACGTTTTCCACGACGTAGGGACCCGTGGCGGTGACCGCCGAACGGAAGATCACGGGCTTGGTCTGGGAGACGTAGGCGCCAGCGTCGGCCACCACGTCCGAACGCATCGCGAGGATGCGGCCGTCCCTGCTGGCGCCGTGCTTCATGTACACCGTCATCGGATGGCGTTTGGTGCTCATCCGTATCGATTCCGCTCTAGAGAGGACCATCTTGACCGGACGGCCAGTCTTCAGGGCGGCGAGCGCCGCCTGGATCTGCACCGTGGGCTCTTCCTTGCCGCCGAAACCGCCGCCGCAGGCGACCATTACCACCCGGACCTTCTCCGGCGGCAGCGCCAGGCTCGCGGCTATCATGTCGCGGTAGGCGAAGGAGCCCTGGCTTCCTGTCCTCACGACCACCCCGCCGTTCCCGTCGCATTCGGCCAGGCAGGATTCGGGCTCCAGGTAGGCGTGCTCGACGGCGGAGGTCTCGTAGGTATCCTCCACGACGATGTCGGCTGCGGCGAATCCGGCTTCCACGTCTCCCTTGCGGACGGAGTAGCGCTGCACCACGTTGTCCCTGGTATCGGAGTGGACGAGGGGGGCGCCCGGCCGGAGGTTTTCCGAGGGCGAAAGGAGGGGCGGAAGGTCTTCGTATTCGACCCTGATCTTCGCGCGGGCCAGAACCGCCTGCTCCTCCGTTTCGGCGAAGACCGCGGCCACCACGTCGCCGAGGTACTTCACCTCGTCCAGGGCGATGACCGGCTGCTGGGGCACGAAGAGGCCGAAGCTGTTCCGGCCCGGCACGTCCTTGCCGGTGAGCACCAGGGCCACGCCCCCGGATGCCGCGGCGGCGGAGGTGTCGATCGAAAGGATGCGCGCGCGGGAGCGTTCGCTGAAAAGGAATTTTCCGTGGAGCGCGCCGGGGGCGGAAAGGTCGTCGGCGTAGGCGGCGTTGCCCGCGGCCTTGGCCGCGGCGTCGACGCGCCGGGGCGAGGCGCCGACGATGGGGAGCGCGGGGGCCGCGGGCGCCGTGCCCGAGGCCGTGCCCGCGGCGCCGCGCTTGGCGGCCGCGGCGGCTTTGACCGCGCGCCGTATAGCCGTATAGCCAGTGCAGCGGCAGAGGTTGTTCTTCAGGGCTTCGGCGATGTCCGCGTCCGAGGGATCGTCGTTCCGGTCGATGAGGGCCTTGGCGGCGAGCACCATGCCCGGCGTGCAGAAGCCGCATTGGACGGCTCCTTCGGCGAGGAAGGCGTCCTGGACGAAGTGGCTCCCGGTGGCGGAGGGACGCCCGTCGGCGCCGAGGGCGCGCGGACCGGACAGGCCCTCTATGGTGGTGACAACCGCTCCCGAAAGGCGGCCGAGCTTGAGCAGGCAGGAACGCTTGGCTTCCCCGTCCACGAGGACGGTGCAGGAGCCGCAGTGTCCGACTTCGCAGCCGTTCTTGGTGCCGACGAGTCCCAGCTCCTCGCGGAGGAAGCGCAGGAGCGTGCGGTTCTCGTCGACCTCGCGGTTGATCGCGGTGCCGTTTACGGTAAGTTCAAGGTTCATGGGAATGTTCCTCCGCCGGTTCCGGGTGAAAGCCCCGGCCGGCCTTTACAATATCACTCCCTCTTTTCGCGGTTGAAGGGTTTCCCGAGTTCCGCCGGACCCCTGGAGCGCGAGGAGCGCGCGAGGGAGAGCACGATGATCACGAGGGCGTACGGGAGCATGACGGCGAATTCGTAGGGGAAGTCGATACCGGCCACCTGGACCGCCAGCTGGAAGGATTGGGCCAGGCTGAACAGGAGGCTGCCGAAGAGGATGCCGACCGGGTGCCAGCGGCCGAAGTACACGAGGGCGACGGCGATGAAGCCTCGGCCCGCGATGAGGTCGTCGGCGAACATCTTGGTCTGGCAGAGCGAGAGGTAGGCGCCCGCGAGGCCCGCGAGGGCTCCGCCGAGGGCCAAAGCCTGGAAGCGCGTCCTGATCACGTCGATGCCCATGGTGTCCGCGGCGCGCGGGTGGGTGCCGACGGCGCGGACCTTCAGGCCCCAGGGCGTCTTGAACAACAGGTACCAGGCCGCGGGCACGAAGAGGAAGGCGGCGTAGGCGACGGGAGTCAGGTCGAAGAAGACCGGACCGATGCCCGGAATCCTGGACAGCAGGGGCAGGGGTATGGTCGCGATTCCTTCCACCCCGGTCACCCCGCCGACGTAATGGCGGAACAGGGTTCCCGCGACGCCGACGCCGAGCATCTGCAGGCCGATGCCCGCTATCCCCTGGGGAGCGCGGAAGACGGTGACCACGAGGGCGAAGAGCAGGCCGAGGACGGCGCCGACAGCCACGGCCGCGCCGAGGCCAAGGAGGTTCGCGGCGTCTGCGGGCAGGACGTCCTTGAGGAAGAAGGGCGGCAGGAAGGCCGCGAAGGCTCCCATCGCCATGATGCCCTCGCAGCCCAGGTTGAAGACGCCCGACCGCTGGTTGAACATTTCTCCGGTGGCGGCGAGCAGGAGGGCCACGGAGAAGGGTACGCCGATGGCCAGGATGTTGAGGATCATCTGCGTCGTGCTCATGGCGTCTCCGGATGCCGGCGGTCGAAGATGCGCCCGTAGAGGCGATACGCCTTTTCCCGGGCGTACTGATCGGCCAGGACCGCCTTGGCCGAGACTATGGCCAGAATGATCGCCCCCTGCAATACGTAGACCATATTGGCCGGTACCGACATGGACCGCTGTGTCATGTCGGCTCCGAGGAGCAGGAGGCCGAAGAAAAAGGCGGCAGGCGGTATGAGCGCGGGGTTCAGGCCCGCGAAAAGTGCGACGACGATGCCGGAGAAGCCGTAGCCGGAAGATATCGATTCGATGGCGCGGCGGTGGACGCCGGAGAGCTCGACCGCGCCGGCGAGGCCTGCGAAGGCGCCGGAAAGCAGCATGGCCGCCACGATGCTGCGCTGGACGCGGATGCCGGCGTAGCGCGCCGCCTTGGGTTCCGCGCCCGCGGCGCGCAGGCGGAAGCCCGCGGTGGTGCGCCAGAGCAGGACGTACACGAGCACCGCGAGGACGAGGGCGATGATGAGCCCCGCATGCAGGCGCGTGCCGGGGATGAGGCGGTCCAGCCAGGCGGCGCGGGGAAGGCGGACGCTCTGCGGCGTCCCCGAACCCATAGTGAGTTCCTCCGGGTCGATCATGGGACCGCGGAGCAGGAAACCGTACAGCTGGGCTGCGATGTAGTTGAGCATGACGGTGGAAAGTATCTCGTTGACGTCCCGTTTCGCCTTCAGGGTGCCTGCGATGCCGCCCCAGACAGCGCCGCCCGCGGCGCCGGCCAGGAGGGTCAACGGCAGGAGGACGGGTTTGGGGAGGCCGGGGAAGGAGACCGCGACGGCGGTAGCCGCGGCGATGCCGATGATGATCTGTCCCTCCGCGCCGATGTTGAGCACTCCCGAGCGGAAGGCGATGGAGATGCCGAGGGCGACCAGGATGAGCGGGGTGGAGCGTACGAGGATCTCCGTGATGCCGAAGGTGTCCTTCAGGGGTTCGGTCAGGATGACCGCGAATACGGCGAACGGCTCCACTCCGATGGCCGCGAGCACGAGGGCGCTGACGAGCACCGCCGCGGCGGCCGCGGCAAGGACTACGGCCGAGGCGTAGGCGAATTTGAAGCGTGCCGTCATGCCTGGACCTCTTCGACGCCCGCCATCAGGACGCCGAGGCGGGAGAGGGTGGCTTCGCCCGATTCCAGGATTTTTACGATGGAGCCTTTGTAGATCACCGCGATGCGGTCGGAAAGATTCATGAGTTCGTCCAGCTCCTCGGAAATCAGAAGGACGCCTTTGCCCGCCCGGCGGAGTTCCAGCAGGCGGGTATGGATGAATTCGGAGGCGCCCATGTCCAGGCCCCGGGTCGGGTAGACCGCAACCAGTACCTTCGGCTTGCGGGCCAGCTCGCGGGCGAGGATCACCTTCTGTATGTTGCCGCCGGACAGCGAGCCAGCGGCGACCTGCGACGAGGACAGGCGGATGTCGTAGCGCTCGATGAGTTCCGCCGCGTTCTTTTCGATCTCCTTCCATTTGAGGAAGGAAGCGGCGCTGAAGCGGGGTTCCGCGAAGTCCTTCAGCGCGAGGTTCTCCCGCACGGTGAAGGACGGGATTATTCCTTCGTTATGGCGGTCCTCGGGTATATATCCGAAACCCGCGTCGATGATTTCCCGGGGACTTTTGCCCAGCAGCTCGACCCCCGCGAGCAGGACCGAGCCACCTTCGGCCTTCCTGAGACCGGCGAGCGTGTCGGCGAGTTCGCGCTGGCCGTTGCCGGAGACGCCGGCCAGGCCCAGGATTTCGCCGGAGCGGACCTCCAGGGACAGTTTTTCCAGTGCCGCATGGCCGCGGTCGCTGCGGACGGTCAGGTCGCGAAGGGAAAGAAGCACTTTGCCGCAATCGTCCTCGCAGTCGTTGCGCGGCAGGACCACCTCGTGTCCGGTCATGAGGGCCGCGATGTCGGCGGGGCTGTGGTCGGCGGTTTCACCGCGGAAGACGACCCGTCCCCGGCGGAGCACGACGACCTTGTGCGAAAGGGCCTTCACTTCGTTGAGCTTGTGGCTGATGAAGATGACGGAAACCTCGCCCGCCATTCGCTTGAGCAGTTCGATGAGCTCGTCGGTTTCCTGCGGGGTCAGGGCCGAGGTCGGTTCGTCCAGGATGAGGAAGCGGGCGCCGAAGCAGAGGGTCTTCACGAGCTCCGCCCTCTGCTGTTCGCCCACCGACAGCTGATCCACGTACGCGTCGGCCTGGACGCTCAGTCCGTAATGTTCTGATACTTCGGAAATGCGGCGCCTGGCCTCGGCGAGGTCCAGGCGCAGAAACTTGTGGAGGTCCTTCGAGCCGAGCGCGACGTTCTCCGCCACGGTCATCGAAGGAACGAGCATGAATCGTTGATGGACCATGCCGATGCCGAGGGCGAAGGCGTCGTTCGGGTCGCGGAAGCGGACTTCCCGGCCGTTGACCAGGATCCGTCCGCCGTCCGGCTGGTATAGCCCCATGAGTATGTTCATGAGGGTGGTCTTGCCGGCTCCGTTCTCCCCGACGAGGGCCAGGATCTCGCCGGCGGCGACTTCCATGGAAATGTCGTCGCAGGCGAGAACTCCGGGAAAGCGCTTGGTCACGCCCTCGAGCCTGAGCTCCCGTATCGGTTCAGCTGTATTCGCCATCGGCTTCGGCATCCCTTTCCGTATCAGTATTTCACGTCCCGCCAGGCGATCGCGAGCTTGCCTGCGGTGATTTCGGCCTTGGCTTTTTCGGCGGCGGCGCGGGCCGCGGCGGGAAGCGCCGCGCCGACCGAGTCGTTGAACTTGAAGACGAAGCCTCCGTTGGCGAAGTTCAGGGGGATGCTTTCCCCTCCGAGGACTCCGGCCTGGCGCTTGGCTATGAGCGCCTCGATGACGGCGGTGTAGTCGTAGCTCGCGGCCGAGAGCACCTTGTAGCTTTCGGGAATGGCCAGCTGGGCCGTATCCTGGCCGAGCCACCAGATCGGCTTGTCCTTGTACTCGGCGACTGCGCGCAGTGCGCCGAGGGCCTGCTGGGCGGATCCGGTCAGCACGTCGGCGCCGGCTTTCACGTGGGTGTGGGCCAGTTCGGCGGCCTTCACGAAGTCGTTGAAGCTGCCGGTGTGGGCGACCTTCACGACCGCCTTGGGATTGGAGGCCTTGACGCCGAGAACCACGCCGCGGTTGTAGCTGGCCGCGTCGCCGCCGTCCACGGGACCGACCACGCCGACGATGCCGGTCTTGGTCACGAGGCCCGCGATGACGCCGTTGAGGTAGCCGGTCTCTTCGCTCTGCGGCATGTACGTGAAGACGTTTTTCGGACCCTTCTCGGCGCTGGTGCCGAAGGCGAAGGAAGTCTTGGGGAAATCTTCGCACATCTCCAGGACGAGGTTCTTGAACTGGGCGCCGTGGCAGATGATGAGGTCGTAGCCGCGCGAGGCGTACTGGCGGGCCGCGGAACCGGCGTCCACCGGCTTCATCTTCTCGCTATAGTTATATTCGACCAAGGCCGCGCCGTACTTCTTCTGCGTGGCGAGGATCGCGTCGTGCATGGCCTGGGCCCAGCCCTTGTCGTCAACGGTGGACTCGACGATGAGGGCTATGCTGACTTTGGACGCGGGCGCGGCGTAAACCGCTCCGCCCAACGAGACTGCCGCGAGGATCGCGGCGAACGCTTTCTTCATGATGCCTCCCTGATTCGTAGAAATTGAAGACCAAAAGTATCATGGCCTTTTTATGCTGTGCAATCGAGTAAAAGCCGAAATTGTATAAATATACGCTTTTTATGCATCGTTCATACATTTATGTATGAAATTCGTTCGGACGTATGGGCACGTACTTCCCATCGAAGTATTATAAGGCATAAAATGAAAACTGTAGGATAGAATCGTATACTTGACCCGTAACGTCAGGAGGATCGCGCGATGAGGAGCGGCATACCCTATCCGGAACTCGCGGCGGCCGCGCTCGGCCGCGTGCCCTGCGACTTGAACATCGTCAATTGCCGTCTCGTCGACCTTTTCGCCGGGCGCATCGTTCCGGATTCGACCGTGTCCATACGGCGGGGGATCATCGTCGGCGTCAACGACGGGTTGGAAGCGTCCGAGACCTACGACGCCGCCGGCCGCTTCCTTTCGCCGGGCTTCATCGACTCCCACGTCCATATCGAATCGTCCCTGCTTTCGCCCGCCGAATACGCGCGGCTGGTGGTGCCGAGGGGAACGACGGCGGTGGTGGCCGACCCCCACGAGATAGTCAACGTGCTGGGCTACGACGGCATGACCTACATGCTGCGTTCCTCCGAGGGCCTCCCGCTGGACGTGTACCTCACCGTGCCTTCCTGCGTGCCGGCGACCGGCTTCGACACGGCGGGGGCTTCGCTGTACGCCGCCGACATGCACCCCTTCGTCCGCGACGAGCGCGTGCTCGGGCTCGGGGAAGTCATGAATTTCCCCGGCGTGCTCGCCGGCGAGGCGACTCTGCTGGACAAGATGGCTCTCTTCCGCGACGCGGGCAAACCCCTGGACGGGCACGCGCCGGGACTCCGCGGCCGGTCCCTTTCCGCCTACGCCGCTGCCGGCATCTCCAGCGACCATGAATCCACGAGCGCCGGGGAGGCGCTGGAAAAGCTATCCAAGGGCATGGTCGTCATGATCCGCGAAGGCTCCGCCGCCCGGGACCTCGATGCCCTGGCTCCCGCGATGACTCCGCGCACGGCCGCTCGCTTTCTGCTCTGTTCCGACGACCGTCACGCGACCGACCTCCTGGCAGACGGCCACATCGACCGGTCCCTGCGCCTCCTTGTTGAGCGCGGCGTGGATCCCCTGGACGCCCTCGCGGCCGCGACGCTCAATCCTTCGGTCCATTACGGACTGCGCCATTCGGGAGCCGTCGCCCCCGGCTACGCCGCCGACCTCGTGCTCCTGGATTCGATAGAAAGCTTCAAGGTATCGGCGGTCTTCAAGCGGGGGGTCCTGGCGGCCCGCGACGGAGCGCTCATCGCGCCCCTGGACGGCAGGACCGTGTCGTTGCGGGATTCCGTGAACATCAAGTGGCTTGAGGAGACGGACTTCCGCATCAGGGGAGAGGGGAAACGCGCGCGCGTGATCGAAGCGCGGGAAGGGAGCCTCCTGACCGCGGAACGGATCATGGAGCCTTTGACGGACAGCGAAGGCTTCTGCATGAGCGACACGGAACGCGACATGCTCAGGATCTTCGTGATAGAGCGGCACCGGGGCTCGGGCAACATGGGCAGGGGCTTCATCACGGGCCTCGGTCTGAAGCGGGGCGCCATAGGTTCGACCATCAGCCACGATTCGCACAACATGATCATCGTCGGCGTGGACGACAAGTCGATTTTCAAGGCCGCCCGGCACCTGAACAAGATCGGGGGAGGCCTCGTCGCCACCCTCGGCGATGAGGTGGTCGCCGACCTTCCCCTGCCCATCGCCGGCCTCATGAGCGACCGGCCCGCCGAGGAGGTCGTCGCAGCGCTGGAAGCCTTCGGCCGTTATTTCGCGTCCGAAGGCCTGACGAACACCCAGCCGCTGATGACCCTTTCCTTCATGGCCCTCCCGGTCATTCCCAAGCTGAAAATCACCGATATGGGCCTCGTGGATGTGGAAAGGTTCGAGAAGGTGGCATTGTTTTTATAGGGTGGAGCAAGGAGACCGCTGTGAAAAGGACCCTGTCGTTCTGGCTGAACGGAGAGGAAATCCGGTCGGAGGAGCGTGAAGAGACGATAGTTCTGGACTGGCTGCGCCGCGGCCGGAGCCTATCCGGCACCAAGGAAGGCTGCCGTGAAGGCGACTGCGGCGCCTGCCTCGTGTTGCTCGGTGGACCGTCAGCGGGCGCCGGCGCGGGAGCGGGCGCGGGCGTGGGCGCAGGCGTGGGCGCGGGAGCGGGCGCGGGAGCGGGCGCGGGCGCGGGCGTAGCCGCGGATGTCGAATGGCTCGCGGTGCCCTCCTGCCTGCTGGCCCTCGGCGAACTGGACGGACGGCAATTGGTGACGATCGAAGGCCTGGCGACCGCCGGTCCTACGCCCGTGATGCTCGCCCTGCACGGCGAGGGAGCGAGCCAGTGCGGCTTCTGCTCTCCCGGCGTCGTCGTCGCGCTGACAGCCTTCCTCCTCGGTCCGGGGCCCTACGACGCGGCCTCCGCGATGGCCGCGGTGGACGGCAACCTCTGCCGCTGCACCGGCTACGGCTCCATCCGCCGCGCCGCCGCCCTCCTGGCCGCCGACTTCTCCGGACTTCCCGCCGACCTGCCCGCCCGGCTCGCATCCCTTGCCGCGCGCGGCGTCGTGCCGCCCGCCCTCGCCGCGGCCATGGCGCTGGAGGTCCGGCCTGCCTCCGCCCGGAGCGCCGACGCCGCGTCCGCAGCAGGCCTGCCCTCCGTTGTGTCCCCCGCGGCGGCCCGGCCCGCCGACGGTCCTCCAGCCCTGCCGCTCGGCGGCGGCACCGACTATTTTGTGCGCAACACCGAACCCGACGGCATCGCGCCGATTTTCTCCGACCAGGATCCTGCTCTCAGGCGCATCGGGCGGACAAGCTCCAAGTCCGGGGAGCCGCAGCTGGAAATCGGCGCCGCCGTCACGCTCCGGGAATTCTTCGCCTCCTCCCTTATGCGGGAGGCCGTCCCGGGGATACAGGGCTACGAAAACCTCGTGGCCAGCGGACCCATCCGCGCCCGTGCGACCCTCTCGGGTAACATTGCCAACGCATCGCCGGTGGCCGACATGACCGCGATGCTGCTTGCCCTCGGCGCCCGCCTGCGCCTGCGCGGAAAGGCGGGAACGCGCGAGTTGCCACTGGAGCGCTTCTTTCTGGCCTACAAGAAAATAGACCTCGAACAGGAGGA
>Ga0154389_1102_pt3 | contig 15891 bp, 13 predicted proteins | sample RifGroB1_FD_105632 | JGI IMG/M metagenome (GOLD analysis project Ga0154389, IMG submission 105632) | Treponema sp. GWB1_62_6 | reverse complement strand
TGATCGGAAAGCGGGTCGTTTCGATCGCGTACGAGACGGTGCAGCTCCCCAACGGCTCCCTCCCGTTGCTCACGCCGATGAGCGAAATAGCCGGAAGGATGTCGGTTCAGATCGGAGCCCAATTTCTTGAAAAACCGCACGGCGGGGCGGGCGTGCTCCTGGGCGGAGTCCCCGGAGTCGAACCGGGCACGGTCGCCATCGTCGGCGGCGGCATAGTGGGGACGAACGCGGCCAAGATGGCGATCGGTCTGGGCGCCCAGGTCACGATACTCGAAAAGAGCATCGATCGGCTCAGGTACCTTGACGATCTATTCGGCGGACGGGTCAGGGCGATCATGTCCAATCCGATCAATATCGCGCGCGAGGTCTCCAAAGCGGACTTGGTCGTCGGCGCGGTGCTCATTCCGGGCGCCAAGGCTCCTAAGCTGGTGACCGAACAGATGGTCAAGGCCATGAGGCCGGGCTCGGTCATCGTGGACGTCGCCATCGATCAGGGCGGTTCGATCGAAACCATCGACAGGGTCACGACTCACAGCGACCCGGTCTACGTGAAGCACGGGGTTATCCATTATTCGGTCGCGAACATGCCGGGCGCCGTCGCCCGGACTTCGACCTTCGCCTTGACGAACGCGACGATACCCTACGCCTGCGAGATCGCCGGAAAGGGTTGGAGGAAGGCCGTCATGGAGAACAAGAGCCTTTCTTCCGGAGTCAACGTCGTGAACGGAAACGTCGTATACAAAGCCGTAGCCGACGCCCACAACCTGCCCTATATGCCGCTTCCCGAAGCGGTGTGACCAAGGAGAAGAAATCAAATGGAAATAATCGGAAAGGTGATGGGACAATTGAATTCGATCGTTTGGGGACCCTTGATGCTGACCCTTCTGGTCGGTACGGGCATCTACCTGACGATCCGCATCAGGTTCGCCTCATTCAGGTACCTGCCCTACGCGCTCAAGCTCGCGTTCAGCAAGAACCAGGATAAAACCTCCAAAGGCGACATAAGCCATTTCCAGGCGCTCATGACGGCGCTGGCCGCGACCATAGGCACCGGAAATATCGCCGGCGTCGCGACCGCGGTCACGCTCGGCGGCCCGGGCGCCGTTTTCTGGATGTGGGTCACCGCCCTCGTCGGCATGGCGACCAAGTTCGGGGAAGCGGTCCTCGCGGTCAAGTACAGGGTCACGGACGAGAACGGCGAAATGGCCGGCGGTCCGATGTACTATCTTGAACACGGCCTGAAGAAGAAGTGGCTGGGCATCCTCTTCGCGATATTCGGCGCGGTGGCCGGCTTCGGAATCGGCAACATGGTCCAATCGAACTCGGTCGCGGCGGCCATCAAAACGACCTTCAACGTCCCGCCCCTGGTGACCGGCATCGCCCTCGCGGCGCTTACGGCTTTGGTCATAATCGGAGGAATCAAGTCGATAGGCCGGGTCACGGCGATCCTGGTCCCCTTCATGGCCGTATTCTACATAATCGGCGGAATGGTCATCATCGTAGCCAATATCGCCCTGCTGCCCGAGGCGATGGCCTTCATCTTGAAGGCGGCCTTCGCCGGACAAGCGCCCATAGCGGGCGGATTCGCAGGCGCGATGGTTTCCCAGGCGATACGTTTCGGCGTCGCCCGCGGCGTATTCTCCAACGAGGCCGGCCTCGGCAGCGCGCCCATCGCAGCGGCCGCCGCGAGGACGGACCACCCCGTACGCCAGGCGCTCGTTTCCATGACGGGTACCTTCCTTGATACGATAGTAGTCTGCTCGATCACCGGCCTCGTTTTGGCCATCACCGGCGTCTGGACGCAGGCGAATCCGAGCAGCCTCACCGGAGCCGCGTTGACGACGGCCGCCTTCAGCAAGGGCTTGCCGGGCAACTGGGGCGGGATAGTCGTATCGATCGGCATCATCCTGTTCGCGTACTCCACCATACTCGGGTGGGCGTACTACGGAGAGAAATGCGCTCAATACATCCTGGGGTCGAAGGTCCTCCTCCCGTACCGGATGCTTTGGGTGCTCTTCGTCGCTCTGGGTGCGGTCGCCCAGCTCACCTTCGTATGGGATCTCGCCGATACCCTGAACGGCCTCATGGCCGTCCCGAACCTCATCGGGCTGCTGCTGCTCAGCAACGTCATCGTCAAGGAAACGAGGGATTTCTTCGACAACGTGTACAAGAAAGAGAAGGATCAAGCGAAAGCGGCCCGCATAGCCGCATAAAGTCCCGTAATCGCGGAGCGGTCGCGGAGGGCGTCCCGGGAAGAACGATCTTCCGGGGCGCCCCCTTTTTTGTCGTGAACGGCCTGGGGACTCCTTTCGCAACAATGATATTCTGAACAGGGTCACGCTCATCAGGAAAAGGAAGCGGTCGCTTGTGAAATATCACGCGGGAGCCGCTGAATCGATTTCCATAGGATACGGAGCGTAAGTATATTTCCGAAAGAAAACAGGATGTGGTAGATCTGATTTCCCAAGTTCGCTTGGCGGCGCGGGGTGGAAATAAAGAAGCCACCGAAGAAGAGATCAACGGGATTCGTAACTTCCCGAAGGAATCGGCGTGCTTACCTGCATGGGGCGTAGTACCGTTCACGCCTGTATCGGTGAATTGCGGTCACGGAATTTTGTATGAAGATCATATGGCCGAACCACAAGCCAGGTTCGGTTTATGAGCATGGATTTTGTGACGCCGACCCGAAACATTTTGAAACCCATCGCCGATACGGCCAGCCCTTTGGCGGCTTCCTCCACGAGCTTTACGTTGCCCGTGATATAGCCGCGTTGGTCGAGCCTGCATCGATTCCCGCCGGAGCCCGGCCGTTTAGCAGCGAGGGAAGCACAATCCGTCCCTGCTATTGCGAGATTGAAAGAATGAATCGTACAGCGCGGCGGCGAAAAGCGCGACGCAGAGCAGAAAGAGTACATATGTAGTTATTTTTAACAACTGATGGCAAATGTTCCCAGTATGATTTTAACTGGTCTGTTAGTATAGATGACATCGCGCAGAGCGTGAAATCGTTGGACCAAGGAGTTACTGCATGAAACGAAAGACAATTGGGCTTTTCATCGCATCGATCGCTATGCTGTCCATGGCTTGTTCGTTGTTTTCGACTGATCCGCCTGAGAGCGAAGAAGAGGTCCTGACAACGGCTGAAATGCTTTTGTCTATTCCCACCCTGAAGTCCCTCCTGCCGAGCACCATGCTCGTCACCGAGGCTGAGCTTGATCCTGCGTCCGTTGCGGCGAGAACGGTTACTATCGAGAGCCAAAATCCGGTCGTACTTGGACAACAATATTTGGGGTTGAACCATGCGATTGAATCGCTGGAAAATTTTTCATTTCGTGACCTGATCGATTTACTTGCGGCCAGGACTGATTTGGTGCCGGGGGAAACGATCATATTGGGAAGCATGTCCACTCCAGGCGGGGATTTGGATGCAGGAAAGGTCAGGGTTTAATCGAAGGTAAGGGGAGAGGTTGAAATATTTTGGACCGGTCCCGTGATACAGATGGGGCCATTCATGCCCCTGACCCAAATGTTCGTCTATATCGTGCTCACGGGTTCGAACAAATCCGCAGTCAATATGAAAGAGGTGATAACTCTCCGCAAGGTGGATGAGAACGGCGTGGTCGATCTGACCGTAGAGAGTGGGCGCATCAGCTCGCTCTATTCTCCTGATGGGACCATCAAAGGCACCCAGTTCATGGATATGGTAACAGACAGCGGGCCGTATCCAATGTACGGTTATGTGGAAGTCAAGAAACGTCCGAACGGCAAGACCTATTTAGTAGGATTCGATCAGTATGTGGGTTTGAGCAATCTTGGCTATGCAGACGAAAGCGATTGCGTCGTGAGATATGTTGATCCTGAACAGACTGCCGACGAATACTACGAGGACCGCAAATTCAAGTATATCGATTATAAGAATGTCGATCCTGAAGCAGAGGGGGAAGGTTATGGGACGGACTTCGTGACGACAAACCAAATCCTTCATGCGCAACTCGATGAATTGAATACGGATAGCGATGTGTATCCAAAATATTGGTATTCCGCAAATTCCGGAACGAATGCATTTGACGGATCAACCGATACCCAGTTGATATCCTGGGATTTCGACGACGACAATTACGGTACTACAAACAACTGGGTGCATTATCTGCCGGCGACTGGTCTTGATACTACAAAGTTCACCGTTCCGGACATGACAGCCGACAAGCTCGAGCTTGACGAGTTGGCATTATCGTTGGCCTCGACAATCGATGTTTCGACGGTTGCGAAATACCAAGCGATGGCTGACGCCGTCTGTACATTGCCTGACCTCAGCCTTTTCCCGTAATGATGTTTGGAACGGGGTTCCCAAAATCGACTGGGATCCCGCTTCAAAACTGACGATGGCTTCCTCAACAAACCTGCATCACCGCATTGACGAACTTTTTCCCTCCGTACTTCGGGCACAGGAAGGGATCCACCTCTTCCAGCTTCTTCAGAAGCCGGATCTACGCTCTTTAACCGCGGCAGCGCCTACCTCGACAACCACGCCTGCCGATGCGTCCACTTCATCCGATAGCGGTTCGCCGGCAGGGACCGCGATTCGTTCGTACCAACACTCCGACGTCCTGGTCCTCATGGGAGATCGCGAGCGCGATGAATCAGAGAATCATGGGCAGGGATTCGGTGACGCTGACCCGAAGCATGTTGAATCCCATGGCTGATACGGCCAATCCTTCGGCGGTTCCCTTCACGAGTAGTACGTTGCCCGTGAAGGGAACTGCGGGAACGAGGATGCCGAGGTCGAAGTCCAGCACGAAAAGGGTCGAGCCAGCATCGATTCCCGCCAGTTGAGGCCGAGGAACAAGCCGACGGCGATGCACAGCGTAATAGCCTGGCACCGCGGCGAAAGTGCGGCATGGAGCAGGAAGTATTCGAGGCCGCCGGAAAAGAGGAATCGGCCCCCGAGGCTTCCTCGCGCCGCCAGAAAGTAACAGGCCACGAGCAGAGTCTGCCCGAAAATGAGGGTGATGAGGTCTTGTTTCTTCTCTTGTGCGGCGAAGGATACTGAATCACGGCGATCACCGGGATCCACATCATGGACCTTCGCAAGGAGCCGCGCCTGCGCCTTCCTTCGTGATCCGCGGGATCCCTCCATCCCGGAATGCAGACCATCACATCATCACACGAGTATTGAATTAAGAACTGAAAAGAAGCGGCCCTTGCCTTACGGTGCCGCTTCATTCAGGTTTTTTCGATCTTCCAGCCTTGATATCTTTTCCTTCAACTCCTTCATGCGCAGTTCCCTGCCCACGAAAAGCCTGTTCAACTTTTCGAGCTCCCGGTTGGTTTTCTCCAGTTCGGCCGTCCTCGTCCCTACCCGCTCCTCGAGTTTTTCGTTCGGCGCGCGCTACTTTTGGTCCTACCGTTTGCGCTCGGCACGGCCACGGAGAGTCCCGATGCCGAAAGCCAAATCGCCGGCCAGCTCATCGAGGAGCCGTATCTCCTGCGAAGTGCAGCCGTCCGGCTCGGACGAATAGATAGTGAGGTCGCCGAAGACCTTGCCTCCTTTGTCCTTGAGGGGCAGGCCAATGACGGAGCGGTGTCCGCATCGAATGGCGCTGTCGCGCCAGGGTGCCGTCCGCGGGTCCGTCGAAAAATCCTGGGTCGCATCCGGTTTGCTGCTCCTGATAGTCGTCCCGCTCGGCCCAGGCGACGAAGCTCCGCCTCTCACTGCTTGCGCTCCTTGATGTCGCGGGCTATCCCCAGGAAATTAGCGATTCGGCCATCGGCATCATGGATCATCAAAGAGTTCGATGCATGCCAGCGCCAGTCGCCATTCGCCATTATTATGCTGCACCCGGTATTCGAACTTGGATGTTTTTCTTCTTTGTGCCACAGCTCGATTCAGAATCGTCCTGCATAATTCCAGATCATCCGGATGGACGAAAGACTCGAACGACCGATCCACTACTTTGCTGATCTCATACCCAGCAGCTCCTTCCAATTGGGAGAGGCGTCGCGTACGGAGGGTTTCAGGACGACTATATTATCGCAACAGAGCAAGGTCGTCCGAGATAGCCCGAATTTTTGCGGCGGCTTCGCTGATTTTCAATTTCTCCTCCATTTCTTCCTTGGCCCTCCAACCCTTGTTAGCTTGATTCCGCCATCGCGGAACGGCAGAATGCAATATTGTGCTATACATACATTTAGGTGTACAATTATCATATGGACCTACAGCCAAGACTGGTTGAAGTGGATAGCCTAAAGTCTGAACTGGACTTGTTTCGCCCGCTTTCCGCAAAACAGGTTGAGAACCTGAAACGCCTGTTCGATGTTGATTTTACGTATAACTCGACAGCAATTGAAGGAAACACATACACGCTTCAAGAGACCCGGATTGTTTTGCTGGATGGCATAACTGTCGGCGGCAAATCTACGCGTGAGCACTTGGAAATTGTCAATCATAAAGAAGCGATCGACTATATCGAAAGACTGTCAAAGAAAGAACTTATAAATTTTACGCGCACCGACATATTGAATATCCACAATTTGATATTAAAGGGTATTGATTCAGAGAATGCAGGTGCCTTCAGACAAGTTCCAGTTTATCTTCGGCTAAAAGACGGAACGATACATAAGTTCTGTGATCCGCTCAAGATTGTTGATGAGATGGATCAGTATTTTAATTGGCTGTTTTCAAAAAAAGAAATGCACCCCATAGAAATCGCTGCTGAGGCTCATATGAGATTGGTAAGCATACATCCGTTTATAGACGGAAACGGAAGGACAGCTCGTCTGATCATGAATCTTGTTTTGATTCATTACGGTTATCCGCCTGCAATAATAAAAGTCAGCCACCGAAGTCAGTACTTGGATGCTATAGAAAGATGGCAACAGAATGATGACGACCTTCCTTTCAAGGGATTGCTCATTGATTCCGTACGTGAAAGTCTTGATGTATATTTGGACACTCTACGGAATAATATAATTTGGAAATAGCAGCTACGACCGGTCGGCGCTTTTTGTCATATTCGTATTCGGAAAGGATAACCATGTTCGCCGCAAGACGATCCGCCTCACGGCACAATGATTTCCTCGCGCCTTCGCTTTCGCTCTCCCTCGCGCTCCTCTGTTGCGTTTTGTTCTCCTGCGGTTCCGGCCGGAACCCCTCATCGGGCGGGGCGAAGGAGCGCGGACGATTGATCGTGTACTCGTCCCATCCTGCAGCTATGGTTGCTGAAATCGTGAAGGAATTCCGCCAGCGGACCGGCATAGAGACCGTCGTAGTGTCCGCGGAGACGGGAGAGTTGATTTCGCGATTGCGGGACGAGGTGCGGGACGAGGCGCGGTCCGCGGCGCGGGGCACGGCTCCGGAAAACAAGGGAGAGGCCGACGTGTTTTGGGGCGGCGGTCCGGAATCCCTGGACAGCCTGAGTGATTTGTTTTCTTCCTACCGATCCGACGAATCCGGCGCCATCCCGGCCGAGTACAAGGACGCCGAGGGGCGGTGGACCGGTTTTTCGCTCAATACGACAGTCATCATCTATAACTCGCGTCTGGTGCCGCCATCCGAGGCTCCGCGGGCTTGGCGGGATTTAACGCGGCCCTTTTTTCGCGGCCGCGTCGCCATGGCCGATCCGCGCCGATCCGGTTCGGCGTACACGGCATTGGCGACGATGCTGCGGGCCATCGCAGTTCCGGCAAGCGGAACTGCGGACGGTCTGCCCGGTTCCACGGAATCGTGGGCGTTCGTCGATTCGCTGCTTGCCGCGTTCGATGTCGAAACGCTTCCGGCCGATTCCGCGCGCGTGCACGGCGGCGTCGCGGCCGGCGAATGGTTCGCGGGCATCACGTTCGAATCCGCGGCGCTTTCGCTCAAGGCTTCCGGCGCTGATCTCGGTATCGTTTACCCGGCGGAGGGCACCAGCGTAGTCCCCGATGGAGTCGCGATCGTTTCTTCGGGGGAAAACCGCGCGGCCGCGGAGGCTTTCGTCGATTTCGTTCTGGGCCGGGACGTGCAGGGCGTGATCGCCGAAGAGTGGATGCGGCGCGGCGTTCGTTCCGACTTGGTTTCCCCGGCCGGGATACTCCCGCTTTCGTCCATCCCGATGGTCGATTACGAAGGGCGATCCGCCGGTAAAGAAAAAGAACGGGTCCTCGCGGAATGGAGTCGTCGTCTTTCGCTCATCTCTTCCCGTCCTTGAATTGCCGGGGAGTCATCCCGACGCTCCGCCTGAAAACTTGGCTGAAGTAGCGCTGGTCCCCGTAACCCACCATATCGGCGACTTCGTAAATTTTGAGATCGCTCGAACGCAGGAGTTCCGCCGCCCTTTTTACCCGGTAGTACATGAGATAATCGATGAAAGTGTATCCCGTCTCTTTTTTGAAGATCCGCGAGAGATAACCCGAGGAGATGCCCAGCTTTTCGGCGGCTTCCTCGACCGATAAATTCCTCTGGTATGATTCGCCTATGAACGTCACGGCGCCCGAAACATAGCGCGATGCCGGGTCCTCCCTATCCTCAAGGGAGTACTCTTTGAACAGCATCAGGGTGCTTCGGCTTCCTTCGTCCAGCGCTTCGTCCAGGAGGCGTCTCCCTTTTCTGCCGGAAAGTTCGGTTTTTATGCGTAGTATCGTCGCCTCGAGCTCGTCGTCGTCAACCGGTTTGAGCAGGTAGTTTTTCACGCCGAGCCTCAAGGCCCCGCGGGCATATTCAAAACTATCGTAGCCGGAAATCACCACGAACTCGGGAGCTTCTTCCTTGAGCGTCCCGCGGGCCCGTTCGATAAGGGCGAGTCCGTCGATTCCCGGCATGCGGATATCGGTCAGGACGATATCCGGCTTCGTACCGATCACCAGGGCCAGTCCCGTTTCCCCGTCGGCGGCCTTGCCCGCGATCAAGCAGCCCCAGTTTTCCCAAGGAACGGCGAGTTCCAATTCAGCCAGGAAATTCGGTTCGTCCTCGATCAATACCACCTTCAACATGGCCGTTCGCCCTTGGCTTTGATCGGAATGCGCAGAATTGAGCGCGTACCGCCGCCTTCCCGTCCCTCAATTTCCAGCCCGTACCGCGGACCGTAGTACAGGCGTATCCTCCGATGGATGTTCGTAAGCGCTATGCCTGTCGAATCTTCTCCCGCCTCGGCGATCGAAGGAGTTTCGGTCCGATATTCGCCGTCGGCAAGTTCCAGCGCCGCGCGGATGCGTTTCAGCCGCTCAGCGGATATCCCCGTTCCGTCGTCCTCTACCCTTATCACGACATCCGCGCCGAATTTTCGGGCGGCGATCGACAAGCAGCCGACGCCGACTTTTTTTTCAAGCCCGTGGCCGACGGCGTTCTCCACCAGCGGCTGGATAACCAGGCGCGGCAGGGAGACGCCCAGAAGCGCGGGTTCGATATCGATGCTGAATGTAAATCGATTCGGATATCTGATCTCTTCGATTTCCAGATAGCATCTGACGAGCTCCATGCTTTCTTCCAGCGTGCTGAACTCGCCTTCGGGCGCGAAACCGGCCCGCAGCAGACGGCCGAGCCGCGTGGAGATGGTCGCGATCTCGTCCACGCCGCGCAGTCGGGCGATGGATTTGATCGAATTGAGCGTGTTGTACAGGAAATGCGGATCGATGCGCGCCTGAAGCGCCTGCGCTTCGGATATCCGCAGCCGCCTTTGCTGTTCGACTCTTTCGGCGACGAGGAGCTCGATCCGGGAAACCATCCGATTGAAACTGGAAACGAGGTAGCCGATATCGTCGTCCCGGCTCAGAATGAAACGCGCGTCAAGCTCTCCGTCCTGCACGCGGCCCATGACTTTGACAAGCTGATTGATCGGATCGGATATGGACCGCGAGAAGACCAGCGCGAGCGCGACGGCGGCCAACGCGCTGAAGAGTCCCGCAAAAATCGACACGGATCTCAGGCCGGCCGACTGGACGGCTATCGGCGCCATGGATTGATACGCGACAAGATCGATTCCGAACGCGGTCCTTATTCCGGTCACGATCCGGTTCGCGTCCTTGTCGATGAAAGCGGTCGTTTCGCCGCTCATCGCGGCGGCTCCGTTGTCCGCGAAACTTCCTTCACGGTACGATCCGTTCAGATCGAATAGAACGCACCCGCTCGAGTCCAACAGATTGAAGCCGGTGAACGCTTCCTTGGCGCCCGAGAACAATTCCTCCAGCATAAGCCGGTGGATGTCTATGACGACGTAACCGGCCGGACCCTCCGGGCGCGGCGTCGCGGGGACCGCCCGTCCGACGGCGAAGATCGCGGGGTTCGTATTTTCCGAATGCGGCCGCCCGAAGATCAGCACTGAGGTCGTTTTTTCCGACTCCTTGCTTTTGACCACTTCACGGGCGAACGCGCCGAGCGCTCCCCAGGAGCGGTAAGCGGGTTTGGCGTACTCGGTCGGCAAGGGCGCGGTGCCGAGCGCGGAACCTTTTTCGGGTATGAGGTAAACCGCGACGCGTTCCACCCTGGCGGGCGCGTGCAGCCTCCGGTTGGCGTCCGCTACGCGGCCTGGATTCCGCTCCGCGACAGGAGTCGCCAGGTATTCGATTATGGCCGAATCTTCGGCCAGCTCCTCGGCGATGGCGGCGTAGGTCTCAAGCAGGCTGCCCAAGCCGCCGGCGGCGATGGCCGCCGACGAGCGCGCGCGGTCGATAAGGCTCCGCTCCAGCACGGACCTGGAAGCGACGCTCAAGGAGATCGACGCGACGGCGACGGGAAGTACCCCGACCGCCAGAAAAGCCCCGAGCAGCCGGTAAAAGAAACGGCCGGACTTTTTCGTTGCCATCCTTCAGAGCTCGCCCGTTCCGTTGAAGTCCATACGGCAATTAAGATGACGCCGTCTCCGCTTGTCAATGCGTCCGGGCGCGAAGGTCGTATCAGTCAACATCATGTCAGGATAGCCTCATTGCGCGCCCGGGAATTCGACCTGAAGATGACATCCACGGGAATGCGTTCGCGTTCCACAAGGAGGAACTATGATCAAACGGATTATCGCCCTTTCGGCCGCGATGGTTTTGTCCGGCGCCCTCGTTTTCGCCCAGGCCGCGAATTCGGTCAGCGCGTACACGACGCTGGAGGAGCCGCTCGCGAAGGCGCTTTTCGAGCTGTTCCAGAAAGAAACGAACATCACGGTGAATTTCGTCCGTCTGTCGGGAGGCGAAGTGGTAGCCCGTCTGGAAGCGGAAGCCGCCAATCCCCAGGCGTCGATCTGGGTCGGCGGCGTCGGGCTGGACCATATTTCGGCCAAGTCGAAAAGCCTTACCGTGCCGTACAAATCGCGTTACGCGTCCAACATCCCGGTCGAATTCCAGGACCCGCAGAATTACTGGATAGGATTGTACGTCGGGCCGTTGACCTTCGTGACCAACCTGGACCGCGCCAAGGAACTCGGGATCAAGCCGCCGCAGAGCTGGGCCGACCTGCTCAAGCCGGAATACAAGGGCCTTATCCGCATGGCCAATCCGAATACGTCGGGCACCGCGTACAACGTCATTACCACCATACGGAACATCAATAATGGAGATGAAAACAAGACCTTCGAATATATGAAGAAGCTGGACGCGAATATCGACCAGTACACGAAGTCCGGTTCGGCGCCGGGAAAGAGCGTCGCCATCGGCGAGATCCCCATCGCGCTCGGCTTCGCGCATGACCAGGTCAAGCTCAAAACGGAAGGCGCCAACGTGGTCATCACGGCACCGTCGGAAGGAACCGGCTACGAGCTGGCTTCCATGTCCATGATCAAGGGCGGCAAGGACGCGGTCAACGCGAAGAAGCTGTACGATTGGGTCCTGTCCTCGAAGGACGCGCAAAAACTGTTCGCCAGCTGGTACCTTCTGCTCGTATCCAAGGGAGCAGAAACGCACCCGAACGCCCTATCCCTTTCGAGCGTAAAAACGGTCGCGCAGGATATGGCTTGGGACGGGCATAAGGTCAACAAGGATCGTCTTCTGAAGCGCTGGACCGACGAGATCGGATCCACCCGCAAATAATGTTCAAATAGCAGGGGTACGGGCGAATGTTCACGAAACGTACGACTACCAAGTTGATCGCCGCCGCCTTGGTTTTCGCGGCTTTCGATTACTGGATCTGGCATTCCTTGCGCGATTCCTTCCGGAAGATTTCCGATGAATCGCGGTTCAAGGAAATCGCGCTGTTCGCCCGTGCCGCGCCAGAGGACTTGTCGCTGGTCGACGGTTGGCTCGCGACCCTGCCCGACATCTTGCCGGGTTCCCGCGCGGCTTTTTTCTTGGCCGGCGCCGATGGATCCGTCCTGGATCTGTCGGCTGCCGAAGATTCCGTCCGCGCGTTTTGGGAGGCGCACTCTTCCGAGGAAGCGTACGCGCGCGGCCTCGAGAGCGCGTACTACCTTGAGCCGTACATGGTGAGCGGGGGCGCGGCGATCGATTTCGGGGACGAAAAAGGACGGACCTCCGTCGGCGTGTATTTCGCGCCCATTCCCGACGAATCGGGTTTCAACGTCCGGGGCGCCATCATGGTGATGGCGCCCGGAATCGGAGCCGCCCGCTTCGAGACCCTGCTATTAACCTTATGCCTGCTCGCCTGGGCGATTTTCACTGTCCTCTACGGCGTTTCCGTCCTTTCCCGCGATCCCGTCACCGGTTACGGCGTGATTATTTTGTTCGCCTTGGCCCTGCTTTTCGTCGCGTATCCGCTTTTCGAATCGGTACGGCTCACGTTCATGAAGGACGGGGCCTTCTCCCTGGAAACTTGGAAGACGACGTTTTCGTCGCGCTACCTGGTGTCCCTCTGGGGTTCCGTCCGGCTCGGAATTTGGACCGCCTCCTTTTCGACCCTGATCGGTTTCGCCTGCGCGTTCCTGATCGAGCGGACCTCGGTGGGCGGCAAGAAATTCATTTCCACGCTGGCGACCATGCCCGTCATTTCGCCGCCTTTTTCGCTTACGCTTTCCATAATACTTTTGTTCGGCAACAACGGCCTCATCACCAGGCGGCTATTGAACCTGCATGATTTTTCCATATACGGAATCGGCGGACTGGTGCTGGTCCAGACCATCGGTATGTTCCCCATCGCATTCCTGACGCTTTCCAGCGTTCTCAAATCCATCGATTCCACGGTGGAGGACGCCGCGCTGGATCTCCGGGCTTCGCGGCCCTGGACCTTCCTCACCATCACCCTTCCGCTCGCCATGCCCGGAGTCCTTTCGGCCTGGCTCCTGGTGTTCACCAATTCTCTGGCCGACTTCGCCAATCCGCTCCTTCTGGCCGGTTCGTACCGGGTGCTTTCGGTGGATTCGTACATAGAGGTGACCGGACGCAATAACCTGGGGGGCGGGGCGGCCTTGTCCCTGCTCCTGCTGCTCCCGTCGCTCACGGCCTTTTTCGCGCAACGGTACTGGGTGAACCGCAAGAGTTTCGTGACGGTGACCGGCAAACCCTCCACCCGTTTGACCGAACTCGCCTCGCCGCCCGTCCGCATCGCGCTCACCGTGTTCGTGGGTCTCTGCCTGGCGTTCATCGTCGCGCTGTACGGAACCATCGTGGCCGGGTGCTTCGTGAAGAACTGGGGCATCGACTATTCGTTCACCCTGGCGAATATAGGCGAAGCGCTTTCGCGCGGAGCCAAGGCCATCCGGGACACGGTCATTCTTTCGGCCATCGCGGCCCCCATCGCCGGGTTCCTGGCCATGGCGGCGGCCCTTCTCATCGTCCGGAAATCGTTCGTGGCCAAGCGTCTCCTGGAAGGCTTCCTGATGACGCCTTTCGCCGTTCCGGGCACGCTGGTGGGCATCAGTTACGTGCTCGCGTTCAACAAGCCGCCGTTCCTGTTGGTGGGGACCGCCGCGATCATCGCGATAACCTACGTGATCCGCGAGCTTCCCGTCGGCCTGGAAACCGGGTCGGCTTCCCTGCGGCAGATAGACCCCGCCATCGAGGAGGCGGCCCAGGATCTGGGCGCGGACGTTCCGACCGTGTTCCGGACCATCGTGTTGCCCCTCCTCCGGCCCGCGTTCATTTCGACGATGTCGTACACTTTCGTGCGTTCCATGACGGCGGTCAGCGCGATCATCTTCCTCATCTCCGCGCGTTGGTATCATCTTACGGTCCAGATCTACAACTTCTCCGAGAATCTTCGTTTCGGGCTTGCGAGCGTGCTCGCCACCGCCTTGATCATCATAGTCCTCGTTGCTTTCGGCGTTATGCGCCTATTGGTCCGCGACGAGGGGCTCACCGAAAAGACCGTATCGATGTAGGAGCCGGATATGACAAAGAGCAGCGTTTCGGTCACCCTTTCGGGTGTCACCAAGCGGTTCAGGAATACCAAGGGACGGGCCGATACCGTCGCCGTCCATGAGTCGGATTTCGTGGTCGCCGCGGGCGAACTGGTCACCTTGTTGGGACCTTCGGGTTGCGGGAAGACGACCACCCTGCGCATGATCGCAGGCTTCGAGCTGCCCAGCGCTGGCCGCATCCTCATCGGGAGCGAAGACGTCACCATGCTTCCGCCGAACAAGAGGGATACGGCCACCGTCTTCCAGAGCTACGGCCTTTTTCCGCACATGAGCGTGGCGGACAACGTCGCCTACGGCTTGAAACTGCGCAAACTGCCGAAAGAGGAAATCGTCAGGAAGGTCGGGGAGACCTTGAAGCTCGTGGGCCTGGCGGATTACGGGGATAGGGCGCCGGGGAAACTGTCCGGCGGCCAGCAGCAGCGCGTCGCCTTGGCCCGCAGCCTCATCGTGGAGCCCTCGGTGCTCCTTCTGGACGAGCCCCTTTCCAACCTGGACGCGCTCCTGCGCGAACAGATGCGGGTGGAGATACGGCGCATCCAGAAAAGCCTGGGCATCACCGCGGTCTACGTCACGCACGACCGGGTGGAGGCCATGAGCCTCTCCGACCGCGTCATCGTAATGAAGGACGGGGAGATCAAGCAGATCGGAACGCCCTCGGAAATTTACGAAGATCCTGTTTCTACCTTCGTGGCGGGTTTCGTCGGGAAGGTCGCGTTCTTCCCGGCCGAAGTCACCGGCGGCGGTCCGGGCGACTGGGAGTGCCGGCTGGAAGGGAAATCCGTACGCGCGGCCCGCGCGGCGCCGGGCATCGGCATCGGTAATTCCGCCGTATTCATGGCTCGTCCGGAATCGCTCAGGCTTGCGGAAAGCGGGGAAGGCGTGCTGGAGGGCCGGGTGCGCATGAACGTGTACTTGGGCCACAGCATGGAGTGCTATGTCGAAACCAAGTACGGGGAGGTGCTCGTGCAGATCGATGATCCGATCTCCAAACGGGTCTACCCCGAAGGAGGCGCGGTTTCCGTCGACTTCGATCACGACCGCGTGCGGCTGCTTCCGACAGGCTGAAGTTGATATTGCCGGAGATGACCGCGGCGAATTCGGCTCCGGGTCGGCCTTACACGGCCGCCGGGAGATCCTCTCCGCAACGGGCGACCCTGACCTTTTCGCAGAATCGCTCGTCCATGCGGCGCAGGAGACGGGAAAGGTCGCGGGCCAGGTTCATCATGAACAGCGCGAATAACCTTGGGTCCAGGCCGTACATGCGGTGGAGGGCCTGGTTGTCGATCGCCGCCACGGTTACCGGATCCAGGGCGCGGACGGAAGCCGCCGCGGGCATTACGTCCAATATCTCCATCTCACCGAAACAATCGCCCGCGGACATGTCGATGATCGTCACGGAATCCCGGGATATCCGGACATCGCCTTCCAGAAGGAAGTAGATGGTCTCGTTGGATTCGTTTTCCCTGATGATGAAGTCGCCGGCGGAGTAGGCGTCGATCCGGATGAGGGGGCGGATGCGTTCGATGTCGTCGTAACTGAAACCGCCGAATAAAGAATACTTTTGAAAACTAGCGAAATCGATCATGGAATCCTCTTTCCCGCTATCTATTATATCGGGAAATTCCGG
>Ga0154389_1263_pt11 | contig 25055 bp, 23 predicted proteins | sample RifGroB1_FD_105632 | JGI IMG/M metagenome (GOLD analysis project Ga0154389, IMG submission 105632) | Treponema sp. GWB1_62_6 | reverse complement strand
CTTCATCCCCAGTCCAACAGGGGAACAGGTGAAGAATCCCTCCTACGTGCCGAAATACATTCCGAGAGCCGAAATCCTCCCCGATGTGAAGGGAAACAAACTCTGGGAACAGAAGGGATTGTACGACCCGCGAACAGGAGAATGGCAGACAGATCAAGAGGGGAAGAAGATACTCACCGATGTCAATTCTCTGGGGAAACTCTTTGAGACAAGCAAAAGCGGAGCCGGGGACTTCTTGCCCCGCCTTGCCCATTCAGCGGCGACTTTCTTCCGGAAGACCTGGGGAGTCCTTGCAGTCGCCGCCTGGCTCTTAGCGGCCTTCTCCAGACGGTTCGGACTCTTCCTCTCCGCCAGACTCGCCAGGCGGCCACGACGCGCAGCCGTCCGCCTCGGCGCTCACGCGCTCAGGCGCCTCTCGCTCGCCGGATTCCGGCCCGCCGCCGGCGAATCCCTCGGCGAGTTCGCCTCGCGCCTGGATTCCGAACGGAATATCGGCATCGGAATCCTGACCGATCTGGTGGCCCGCGCCAGATTCTCGGATACGTTCCCCGCCACGGCAGCGGCTGAAACCGAGGCGGCCTACCGCTCGTTTTCGGCAGCCTACGCGCGGGAAGTCCCCCGTCCCGTCCGAATCCTGTTGGCGCTGTTCCCGATCGGTAATTTCCGGCGGGGATTCCGGGCGATTCCGATGGTTTTATCGATCTGCCTTTTCCTCCTCAACGGGGATGCCGTGTCAGCCCAGACGGATGCGGAGATACAGTTGGATAAGATCGAAGCGCCCGCGTCGAGCGGCGAAGCGGATGCCCTTTACGTCCGCGCGCTCAAAGCGGTCGAAGGTGAACGCTGGGAACTCGCCATCGACCTCCTCAGAAAAGGCGGCTCCTCATGGCCGGACGATGCGCGTTTTCCGCTCGAGCTCGGAGACCTCTTCGCCGGCCGCGAGTTGTACGGCCTCGCCTGGGACGAATTCCGTAAGGCCGAGCGTCTGGGTCCCGAGGATCCCGCCCTCCTTTACCGACTATCCAATGCCGCGGGCCGGCTTAACCGGGACGCGGAATCCGCCGAGTATCTGGAACGGGTCACCGCGCTCAGGCCCGCGGACCGCGATGCGATCGGCGACCTCGGATGGATGTATTTCAAACTCCACAAGCTCAAGGAAGGCGAGAAGTTCCTGCTGGACGCGATCGACCGGCTCGGGCCTGATCGTGGATTTTCCATGACGCTCGGGACCATCTATTCGGATCTTTTCGACTACGATCAATCCAAGCGTTTCTACCTCGAGGCTATCGCCGATGCGGAAAAATCCGGGGCCAAGACATTCGCCGCCGTAGCCCATTACAACCTATCCATCCTGGAATCCAAATTCTACCGATATGCTGACGCCTTTGAACGCACCGGGTACTCCCTTGCGTCGGCCGATCGCGCTTCAGGTCATCTCGCGCGCGGAGAGCTGCTGCTGAAACGTCTCGACTTTCGGCCGACCTTCGAGGAATACGGCAAAGCCTATGAGATCGACGTCTCCCCTCTCTCCAAGATCAACATGGCCGACGCGCTCCTCCGCTCCGGCCGCCTGGAGGAAGCTCGCGCCTTTGCCGAAGAAACGCTCGCGTCCCGCGATTCGTCATGGATGCTGAATTTCGGGACGGACACCTTCCAGCACCGACGGGACCTTCACGACATCCTCGCGGACGTGTACCGCGGCCTATCAAAAATGGAAGGATCCATTCCGCGTCCAGGCATCCTCGACGCGGCGGGCGGATTCGTCCGCAGGATCGCCTTCCGCTTGCGGGCGATGGGCCACGCCGCGCTGTACCGCCGTTATTCCCTGGAAGTCGCGCGCGCCTACGAGGGCGAAGGACAGCGCTTGGATGCGATGGTGAATTTCTACAATGCCTTCGAGAGCTACCCCGACCGCGCGCGCGTGTACCTCGCGGTCGCCCGGGCGTACGAAACGTCCAAAGTCGGCGCGGCGACTCCGACTTACGACCTGGAGGAGGGAGCCCTTCTCGGGGATTCGGAAGCCCTCGGACGCGCCATCCGGACTCTCGATCCGGTCTGGGAAAAAGGCCTGCTCGTTGACGCCTGGGCCGAATACGCGAAAATTATGTTCAAACGGGGTTTGCGCGATTCCGGCAAAGACGCGATCGAAAGAATGTACGCCCTCAACCGTGGCGGAGTCCGCCAACGCGGACTCCGCCTGCCCGTCTCGGTCCGGATCCTGCTCTTGGGAAATCCGCCACCTCCGGCGACGGCTTCCCGTATCGGAGGGGCGATCGACCGCGTACTGCGATCGGCGGGCTTCGATCCCTCGGTGCGGTCAGAGACCGGTGCGGACGAAACTTCACGATCCTATTCCCCGCGTTACCGCCTAACGGTGGATCTCCGCGCCGATGCAGCCGAGTACGAACTGAGCGACGAGACGCGTGGAATCTCCATCCTCCGTTCGGCGGCTCCGCTTGCTTCCCTTGCCCCGCCTGCCCTCGCCCGCTTCGCCGCGGATCTCGCCGATAGGGTCTTCATTGCAGAAAAATAGGATAACCGGCGCCTGCCGTGGAAGCTGAACTCGATTTCCTGATGTCGGTCCCGGCCCTCATCTCCAACTTCCATTTTAAAACCCGTAGTGGAGATGAACGGGCGGGGCAACGCCGTCAATGCGCCGTTCGGATTGGGAATATGGTCGGACATCTGGCATCCGGGAGACTGGAACTTCCCGATAGATGCGTTCGGTTCCATCCTCCGCGGCCTCTTCTTCGGCCCTCTAATGGCCCTAGTCAACGGATTCCTTGCGGTTAGCGGCAGGGCAAAAACAATGCGCATCCCCGCCGATCACTAAAAGTATAGTCCCAGCACCCCGAGGATGCGATCCTGGCTTTCCCCAACTTTTCAATCAGGTTTCCGTTATGAAGAACCACAGGAATTCGCCTGCGCGCACGCCACCCTTGCTGATGTGCTTTCCGGCATTCGGTTATGATCATATGCTTATAATTTTCATATTGATCCTAGGAGCCTGTCGGACTTTGGATTTTAGCTGGGCGAATGTGCGCAGGAGGCAGCGACCGAGAGTGGAAAAAGAGCGAGGATTGAAGGCCATTCTTCCCGTATGGCCCGATAGTAAAACTATTTTTACGCCGCGGAAGCCGAGTCCAACAAAAACGTATAATATGCCACAAACTACCATTCACTTTGCTATCGCGGTCATAAGTCCGACAGGCTCCTGGCTCACTCGAGAAGTTTTACCTCATTCCGTTGGACAAAACGGCTTGTCCACCTTGCCCTTGACGACTATATTCAAACAGAGGTTCATCATGGAACAGAGACGTTTCTTCTTCACTTCCGAATCGGTAGGCGAAGGCCACCCGGATAAGCTCTGCGATCAGGTTTCGGACGCGATCCTGGACGCTTGCCTCTCCGACGATCCGCAAAGCCGGGTCGCCTGCGAAACCTTCGCATCCACTGCGATGGTTCTCGTTGGCGGAGAGATCACGACTTCGACTTTCGTCGACATACAGCAAGTCGTACGCGATGTTGTCCGAGAAATCGGCTATACCAATCCCTCCTACGGACTCGATTTTGAATCCATGGCAGTCCTTGACATGATCCACAGCCAATCGCCCGATATCAGCCAGGGCGTTTCGGGAACCGGCCTGGAAGAATATAAGGGCATGCAGGGAGCCGGCGATCAGGGCATGATGTTCGGGTTCGCCTGCGACGAGACGCCCGAATACATGCCCACCCCGATCACCTTCGCCCACAAGTTATTGATCGAAGCCACGAGGCTCAGAAAGTCGGGATTAATCAAATGGCTGAGGCCCGATGCCAAAAGCCAAGTCACCATCGAATACGACGGACGACGCCCGATCCGTATCGATACCGTTGTCTTGTCCCATCAGCATGACGACGGAATCCCGTACGCCCAAATCAAAGAGGCGATCATCGAACGTATCGTCAAGCCCGTCCTTGAACCGACCGGTCTGCTCGACGCGAAGACCAAGTATTATATCAACCCCACCGGACGTTTCGTTATCGGCGGTCCCTACGGCGATACCGGCCTTACTGGAAGGAAGATCATCGTGGATACATACGGCGGCATGGGTAGACATGGCGGTGGTGCTTTTTCCGGCAAGGATCCGACCAAGGTAGACCGTTCCGCAGCTTACATGGCCAGATACGTCGCAAAAAACATAGTCGCGGCCGGCCTCGCCTCACGTTGTGAAGTGCAGCTTGCCTATGCGATCGGTGTCCCCTTTCCTGTCTCCATTATGGTTGACACCTTCGGGACCGCGGTCGTCCCCGAGCAGAGCATAGAAGCCGCCATTCCCAGAATATTTGATCTCTCTCCATCGGGCATCATTTCGTCCCTTGACCTGAGGAGACCCATATACCTTAAGACAGCCGCGTACGGCCACTTCGGCCGGGACGATTTCGCGTGGGAAAAAACCGACAAAGTTGACGTATTGAATTCAGTAATCGCACGCTAGCACTCCCCGAGTTCCTGTCCAGGACCGCCATTTGAGGCGGTCCTTTCTTTTTTAGGGGGAGCCCGCCATACTAAAGCTATGAATGCATCCATGCTCCGCGACTCGATCCGCGCGGCAACCCATTTCGCCTTCTCCCGCTCGGGTGGTCCGGGCGGACAGAACGTAAACAAGACCAGCACCAAGGTGGACGCCCGCGTTGCGCTCGCGGATCTCGCCGGACTCACACTCTCCGAGCTTGAAAGGGCACGAACCCTGCTTGCCGCAAGGATTGTCAACGATGAAGTGTGCGTCGTCTCTTCGGAAGAGCGATATCAGCTTGAAAACCGGGAACGCGCCCTGCTGAGGCTGGAAATGCTCATAAGCTCCGCGGCGCGACTACCGAAGCGGAGGATACCGACCCGTCCAACCGGTTCTTCGGTGAAACGTCGTCACCGTGCCAAAGAAAACCGAAGTACAATCAAATCTGCCAGGAAAACGCCCGACTCGGAAGATTGATCGCCGCCGATTGTTTCACGTGAAACAAAAAGCCCCTCCACGCTTCCGCGCGAAGGGGCAATGCTTCAAGAATTTTTAGGCCTATTCCTCGAGCTGTTCCTGCTCCGTGACGATCGTTTCCCCGTCCACCGCATCTTCCGCGACATCCACGCCTTCATTTACTACGACGACATCGACACCGACCTGCGATTCCACGGATTCTTCAGTATCCTCTTCGCGGGCCACGCGCTCTACTCCCACCACGAAGTCGGGGCGATCGATGTTGACGACCCGGACGCCTTGCGCCGACCGGCCGAAAATGTTTACTTCGTCGGAATCAAGCTTGATGCTCTTTCCCTGACTCGTTATGCACATGATCCGGTCGCCGTCAGAAACGTTGACGCAGCCTACGATATCACCCGTCTTGTCGGAAATCGTATAGATCTTCTGGCCGCCGGTACCGCGTCCGTGCGAAGTGAACTCATCGAATTCAACACGCTTGCCGTAGCCGTATTCGGATAGCACAAGCATGCGTTGGTCGCTTGTCACCCGAAGCACGCCTGTCAGATCGTCATCGGAATCCAGCCGGATCCCTATGACCCCCCGGGAAGCGCGCCCCATGGCCCGTACCTGCGCCGTGCTCATCCTGAGCGCTTGGCCTTTGCGGGAAATTGCGACAACCTCATCGCCTGCGCAGGTCAACAACGCATTGACGAGTCGGTCCCCCTCGTCCAGATTGATCGCGATGATACCGCGGGTTTTCGCGTTCACGAATTCAATGGTACGCACCCGCTTGACGACACCGCGTGCGGTTCCCATGAAGATGAAATCGTCCTCGGTGAAACCCTTCAGGGAGACGGTCGCGGTGATATCTTCGTTGGGTGACACCGGGAGAAGCGCCTTGATGTGAGCGCCGCGCGCCGTACGCGATGCTTCCGGTATCTCGTGCACTTTCATCCAGTACGCCTTGCCCGCACTGGTTATGAACATCACGTAGTCATGGGTAGAGGCGACGAAAAGCTGTTCCACATAGTCGTCTTCAACGAGTTTGGCGCTGTTCATGCCTTTTCCGCCGCGCCCTTGACTGCGATACGCCGAAACCGGGACCCGTTTTATAAATCCGATATTGGAGATCAGGATGATCATTTCTTCTTTCTTGATCAAATCCTCTATATTTATCGATTCGACCTCATCGGGATAAATCTCCGTTCTCCGCGCGTCACCATACCGCTCGGCGATATTTTTCGTCTCGTCTTTTATGACTCCGCGAAGCTTGTGTTCATCCTCCAGCAGGGACTTCAGGTAAGCGATCAGGGTGCGCAATTCCTCCAGTTCGGCTTTGAGCTTCTCGACCTCAAGGCTCGTAAGGCGACCGAGGCGCATATCGACAATGGCCTGGGCTTGGATATCGCTCAACAAGAAACGATCCATGAGCCCGGCCTTGGCGACATCGATGTCGCGGGAAGCCCGAATAATGGCTACTACCTCATCGATATTCGCGAGGGCGATCACTAAACCCTCAAGTATATGCGCCCGCTCCTCTGCCTTGCGGAGCTCGAACCGGGTCCGCCTGGTGACCACGTCCACACGATGCTGGACGAAATAATGGATAATTTCTTTCAGATTAAGGCACTTGGGCCGTCCGGAAACGAGGGCGAGGTTGTTCACGCTGAAGGAGGACTGCAAGGCGGTATGGGAAAAAAGTTGGTTGAGAACGAGCTTTGCGATGGCTCCCTTCTTGAGCTCGATAACGATGCGCATTCCGTCTCGGTCCGATTCGTCTCTGAGGTCCGAAATGCCGTCGACCACCTTATCCCTGACCAGCTCGGCGATCTTGGTAATGAGGGTGGCCTTATTTACGGCATAGGGAATCTCATTGAAGATGATCGCCTCTTTACCCACTTTGGAGGTTTCTATTACGAATTTCCCTCTGACGACAACCTTTCCCCGTCCGGTAGTGAACGCTTCCTTTATTCCCCTCAGGCCAAAAATGATTCCGCCGGTCGGGAAATCCGGCCCCTTCATGAATTTCATGAGGCCTTCGATAGTGATTTCCGGATCGTCGATGAACGCGCAAATGGCGTCGGCCGCTTCCTGCAGGTTGTGGGGCGCCATATTCGTCGCCATACCGACAGCGATCCCGCTCGAACCGTTCACAAGGAGGTTCGGAATCGCCGCGGGCAGGACCGAAGGCTCTTTGAGAGATTCGTCATAGTTGGGTACGAAATCTACCGTTTCCTTCTTTAAATCCAGCAACATCTCGTCGCCGATCCTGGACAACTTCGCCTCGGTATATCGGGAAGCCGCGGGGGGATCACCGTCGATGGAGCCGAAATTGCCCTGACCGTGCACCAGCGGATACCTGAGCGAGAAATCCTGCGCCATACGCACGAGCGCGTCATAAAGCGAAAGATCGCCGTGCGGATGGTACTTTCCCATCGCATCGCCGGTGATGCGGGCGCTTTTCTTGGTCGCCGCGTTCGGCCTAAGGCCGAGATCGTCCATTGCGTAAAGCAGGCGTCTATGGACTGGCTTCAGGCCATCACGGACGTCCGGCAAGGCCCTACTCACGATGACCGACATGGCATAATTGAGATATGCGGTCTTTACTTCTTCTTCGATTGCGACGGGAATTATTCTTCCGCTCATTTCAGCCATTGTCTTTCCGTTTCCTTGGGATCAAACGTCCAGATTGGAGACCGCGAGCGCGTTCTCTTCGATGAATAACCTTCTCGGCTCCACCTGTTCGCCCATCAGCGTGGTGAATATCCTTTCAGCCTCGACAGCGTCGTCCAGGTGTATTTGTATGATGTTGCGCTTGTCGGGATCCATGGTCGTATCCCAAAGCTGATCCGGATTCATCTCGCCCAAGCCCTTGTATCGCTGTATGGCGATCTTGTCCGGATCCCTGCCGGACTCCGTCAGGACGCGGTCCTTCTCGGCATCATCATAGGCGTAGAATACCTTCTTCTCCCAGCTGAGCTTGTACAGGGGGGGCATGGCCAGGTATACATGCCCTCGCTCGATCAGCGGAGTCATGTACCGGTAAAAAAACGTCAGGAGCAGGGTTCTGATATGGGAACCGTCGACGTCGGCATCAGCCATGATGATGATCTTGTGGTAGCGGATTTTGGATATGTCGAAGGTCGGTCCGGCGCTCGCTCCGATGCTAGCGATGATGGGCTGAAGTTTTTCGTTCGTCAGCACCTTTTCTATGCGGGTTTTTTCTACGTTGAGCATCTTTCCGAAAAGGGAAAGGATAGCTTGGAAACTCCGGTTCCTGCCCATTTTCGCGGATCCGCCGGCCGAGTCGCCCTCAACAATATAGATCTCGCACTTGCTCGGATCCTTTTCGGCACAATCAGCAAGTTTCCCGGGCAGACCTGCGCTTTCGAGAAAGTTCTTTCTCCTTGTCGCGTCTCGAGCCTGGCGGGCCGCGATGCGCGCCTTTGCAGCGAGCACGGACTTCTCCAGGATCGAGTTGATGACGTCAGGATTCTGGTCAAGGTAAAGAGTCAACTGTTCGTTCACCAGGGACTCGACGATGCCTTTCACTTCCGAATTTCCTAGCTTTCCCTTGGTTTGACCTTCGAACTGCGGATTCGGCACCTTGATGGAGAGGATGGCGGTGAGTCCTTCACGGACGTCATCCCCGGAGAGCGTCTCCTCCAGCTTCTTCGAATATTTCGATTTCTTGAGATACTCGTTCAGGGTCCTTGTAAGGGCGGATTTGAAGCCGATGAGATGGGTCCCACCCTCCCGCGTGTTGATGTCGTTGACGAATGAGAACATGCTTTCATTGAAGCCGTCGTTGTATTGAATGGAGCATTCCACTTCCACATCGTCACGTTCAGCTTCTATGTAGATCGGGTCCCTGTGTAGTACGTTCTTGTTTTGGTTGAGGTATTCGACGAAGCTCTTTACACCACCCTCGAACATGAAATCATGTGATTTGGGCGTCGTCAGGCGCTCGTCCCTGATGCTGATGCGTATGCCCTTGTTGAGGAAGGCTAGTTCCCTAAGGCGGTTGGAGAGCACATCGAAATTGACGGTGGGTGTCTCGAAGATGGTTTCATCGGCTTTGTAGCGGACTATGGTACCGCGTATTTCCGTTTCCCCGATATATTTAACCGGCTCGTCCGGAACACCTATCTGGTACCTTTGGTAATGAACCTTGCCATCACGGTGGACGAATACCTCGCACCAGGTGGAAAGTGCGTTGACGACTGAGACGCCGACGCCATGCAGACCACCTGAAACCTTATAGGATTTTTTGTCGAATTTTCCGCCTGCATGAAGCCGCGTCATCACCAGTTCCAGGGCACTGACGTTCTCCGTCGGATGCATATCCACAGGAATTCCGCGACCGTTGTCCTCCACGCGGATGATGTCGTTCTTTTCAAGCACCACCAAAATGTCGGTGCAATGACCTTGCAGGGCTTCATCCACGGAGTTGTCTACAACTTCATATACGAGATGATGAAGTCCATCGATACCCGTGGATCCGATATACATTCCAGGACGTTTGCGTACCGCTTCCAGTCCTTTGAGGACCTGAATGCTCTGAGCAGAATAATTTGATTCCATCGTTTATCCTAGGGCATGAAACTGGGACGGTATTAAAGAAGAAACCGTGTCGGCAAGTATACCTGCGGACAGGTAAAATGTAAAGGCGCGGCGTTTTGGAGAGAATTGCGATACTTCTCATTCTTTGTTAAATTGCATGTATATGTTTTGTGCATAACTTGTGGACAATTGACTAAGTTAATACCAAAGAACGATTAACGGTGGCAGCCAATTGAGAAAATCAAACCGGGCGCTTACTACATAATGTTATTTCCTTACATAGTAATATTTTAATTGCTTTGTACTAATCGTATTTATCGTAGTTTCACGAATCATCTATAAATTTATGTATAAACTTCATTTGCATCTACGAGCTTAGTTGTGGATAATGTGTTAGCAAGCTGATGATTCGATGAGGATGGGCATACCATGGGAAGCTGGGACTACGGCATTTTCTGGAAAGAGGCGATGGACCAGATTCGGGCTGAACTGGAAGAGCAGGAATTCGCTATGTGGTTCAACCTTGAATATGTTAGCTCCACGGATACTCAAATATTGATCGCCGTGCCATCTTCGTTCTATCGGGATCAAGTCAAGCAGCGGTACCAGAGTTATATAGAAAACAAACTTCATGATCTTTCCGGAAAGGAACTTTCCATCGTCATGGAGATACGTTCAAAGAAGACCGGCAACGATTCTTCAAGCCAAAAGGCAGATGCCAGGGAGCCATTGACCTCCGGATCGCGCAAGGAAAGATCCGCTCCATCTTCGGCGCAGGAGACGCCGTATGTCCAAAAGGAAAAGACGCCCCATTCCCAATTGAGGAAAGACTACACTTTCGATAACTACGTGATAGGCGACAACAACAGCTTCGCTTCGAACGCGGCAATCGCGATCTCCAAGAATCCGGGGACCGCCTACAACCCTTTCCTTATTTATGGAGGCGTCGGTCTCGGCAAAACCCACCTCATGCAATCAATTGGAAATTATATATATAATAATACTGATATGAAGGTAATATACATAACGGCAGAAAATTTTACCAATGAATTCATTCAATCCATCCGGGAACAGAAAACCCCCGCGTTCAAGAGCAAATACCGCTTCGTAGACGTTCTGCTCATCGACGACATCCATTTCCTTCAAAAAAAGCAAGAAACCCAGGAAGAATTATTTCATACTTTCAATGCCCTCCACGATGCGAACAAGCAAATGGTCTTCACATGCGATCGCCCTGCTTCTGAACTCAAAAACCTTTCCGATCGCTTGCGTTCGCGCTTTGAACGCGGCCTCAATGTCGACCTCCAGCCTCCAAGTTATGAAACCAGGTTCGCGATCCTCAAAAAGAAAGCAGATGCCAGAGGTACTCATATACCGGACCAGGTCATCGAATTGGTAAGCAAGAACGTCACCACCAACGTACGCGATCTTGAAGCGGCTCTTACCAAACTCATAGCCTATGCCGAACTTGTGGGAAAAAACATCACTATTGAAATCGCTCAGCAACAGCTCAAGGACGTATTCGCATCTCCCAAACAGAGCAATATGTCCATTGAAGTCATCCAAAGAGTAAGTGCGGAGTACTTTTCTTTATCATTCAACGACTTGAAAGGAAAGAAAAGGACGAAAAACATCGCTTTTCCACGACAGCTGGCCATGTATATTGCCAGGGAGATCACGGAATACTCTACTACCGAAGTTGGCCAAGAATTCGGAGGACGCGATCATACCACCGTTATGCATGCTTGCCAAAAAATTGAGGAAAGGATCAGATCTGATCCCACACTGGACTCTACGATCAAGACTTTGATCCGGAGTATCAAGGAATATAGCGCAAAGGCTTAGTAACGTGTTAGTATCCTGTATCCGGATTGTGGATCAACCGGGCGTCCTGTGGACATTGTGGATAACCGCCCTTAACCTTCGCGAGTTATCATAGAAGCATCTACCTATCCGAAATAGGTTTATATTGCTTCCCACATATACACAGCCCTTATTACTACTTCTACTGTGTATACTATTATAAAGGAGTTGTAGATCAATGAAGTTCACCTGCGAACGAAGCGTCCTTCTCAAGGAAATATCTATAGCTCAAGAAATCATTTCATCCAAGAATGCCATATCCATCCTTTCCAATGTCATGATGGAAGCGGAGAACGATACCTTGGTCATCAAAGCTACTGACATCAAGGTCAACTTTGAAACCCGAGTCCCCGTTTCCGTAATCGAACCAGGAACAACAACAGTATTCTGCGACAAGTTGCTCGGAATATTGAGTTCGATACCTGATGGAGAACTAGAATTTGAACATATAGATACAAAAATAACGATAAAACCCAGTTTCAAAAAAATTCGCTTCCAGCTTAAAAGTATCGCTGCTGATAAATTTCCAGAATTTCCCTCATTTTCCGAGGCCGCTTTCTTTGACATGCCAGTCAAAGATTTAAAGGAAATGATAACCAATACTGTTTTCGCCGTTTCTGATGATGAAACCCGATATTTTATGAACGGTGTATATCTTGAAAAGGCGGACGACCGTTTGATCATGGTTGCCACCGATGGACGCAGACTGGCTTTCATCGGCAAGAATCCAGATTCATCGATCCCTGATTTCAAGGGTATAATTGTTCCCCCAAAGATCTTGAATTTGATACTTCGGAGAGCCGGAGACGAAGGAATGGTAAGTATCGGTGTTTCCGACAAGTCCATTTTTATTCGTTTCGGTTCCTACAATCTATCTTCTGTTTTGATCGAAGGCCAGTTCCCCAACTATCAACGAGTCATTCCTGAACAGCAGGCTTTCAGTTTCCAGGTTTCCCGGCTGGAACTTCTGGATGCGCTCAAACGAGTATCCTTGCTCGTGGAACAGAAGTCCAGAAGAGTATACATGGCCATCACACCAGGAAGTTTGTCCATTTCTTCTGAGGAAAGTGAGATAGGAACAGCCAAAGAGGATATTCCTTGCAGATACGAAGGGCAAAACGTTACGATAGCCCTAAATTATCGGTATCTAGAGGAACCCCTGAAAGTCATGACTGAAGAGACAATAGCGATACATTTTACGGAAGCCAACCGGGCGATCACCATGTATCCCTCTCCGGAGAAGGACTTCTTCCATATCGTTATGCCAATGCAGCTCGACTAGAAACATGCCTTTCGAATCTGTCCGTACATACTCTTTTCGGAATTTGACGGATTCCGAGGTGTGTACGGACGGACGGGAAATCTTCCTGATCGGAGAAAACGGACAGGGAAAGACTAATTTCCTTGAAGCCGTCTATTTTTGTTCATTCGCCTCTTCATTCAAAGCTCTTCGAGATTCCGAAATGATAAAAAAGGGTGAAGATTCCTGTTCCGCCACCGCACGACTTTCTTCTTGCCTGGTGAATAAGATATCCGTGCGGATTGAAGGCGGCAAAAAGGGTATCAGTTTCGACGGCAAGACGGTCGTCGATCGGAAGGAAATTCTTGAGGTTATACCCTCCATAGTGTTTTGCCATGACGACATGGAGTTCATTTCTGGGTCTCCTGAAAGGCGCCGCTGGTTTTTTGACCAGACTTTATCCTTGTTCGACTATGGTTACATTGACGAACTACGAAAATTCAAGAAACTGTTGAAAACGAGGAATACCCTCCTGAAAGAGAAATCCGGTGCGACCCTGGACCTCATAGATTATCAGTTTGTTGTATCCGGCATAGAATTGATGAAAAAGAGGATGGATGCCTCCATACGATTTTCCGATATATTCAATGAAATTTATGAAAATGTCTCCGGTATCGGTGGTATACACGTATCCTACGCTCCATCCTGGAAAAGCTTTCAGGCCGAGACGCTTGTCGAACAACTTTCCCGGCGTCGTGAGGCTGATTTCACTTTCGGTACAAGTCTGACGGGTCCTCAGCGGGACCGCTATGGGTTCAAGAAGGACGGAACCGAATTTTCCGTTCTCGCTTCCACAGGCCAACGGCGGCTTTTAGCCCTTCTTCTTCGGATCGCCCAAGCACGCATGTTCACATGGAGAACCGGAACGGCTCCAGTCCTGCTGCTTGACGATGTGCTTCTGGAACTTGATCCGGAAAAAAAGAAGAATTTCATACAGAACCTACCTGAATATCAACAGGCCTTTTTTACCTTTCTTCCGGGTGAACCGTATGAAAGATACCAGAAGGATAAGACTCTGATGTACCATGTCAGGGAAGGATCCATACGCGAATGAAAAAAGCATCGGAATTGCTCGGCGCGTTCTTTGACGAGAATGCGATGAAGTCGGCTCGCGGATATTCAGCGCTCTTTTCCTCATGGCAGAGCATCGCGGGAGAACGCATCTCAGCCCATAGCCGTATCGCCGAATTGGATAAAACCATACTTCTCATAGAAGCCGATCACCCGGGCTGGATCCAGATCATCCAGATGCAGCAAGCTTCGCTTCTTGAAGCGGTGCGAAATCGATTTCCTGATCTGGCTATTACAGGACTCGCTTTAAGACTTCAGAAGGATACCGGTGCTTCTTTCAGGGAAATTCCAGCTCAAACGAGCAATGCTGAAACCGAGGAAGACGTGAATAAAACCGTTCATAGGACAGAAGTCTCTCCTGTACAACGACCAGCGGACGATCCGTATGAGCGAATCCCGGAAGGTGATCTGAAAGAAATCCTTCATAAGTTGGAACATAGTATCAATGCCAGAAACCGTGGCCGTTGACCAAGAAGCCTGCATCGGTCTATAATTCGGCGCTCTTTGTTCGATCAACAGGAATTTTTAGGTACTCGAAGGAGATATTTTCATGAAACGTACTTACCAGCCCAGCAAGGTGAAGAGAAACAGGAAATTCGGATTCCGGGCACGCATGGCGACCCGTGGAGGAAGGATGATTTTGAAGCGTCGCCGTGCGAAAGGCCGTACTAAATTGTCCGTTTCCGATGAGAAGAAGCCGTACTAAGACGAACCGGTAGTGATCAGGAAGTAATGACCGAGGCTGAAATCGAGCTTCGATTTCGTCGGAAAGAGCGCTTGAAACGTGCGGACGATATAGCCAAAGCTTTCGCACAGGGGAAGAAGTCTTCTTGCTCGGGCGCAAAGCTTTTCTATATAGAGAATGGATGCGGAAAGAATCGTATCGCTTTTACCTTCGCTCGGAAATACGGCAATGCGGTACGGAGAAATCGATCGCGCAGGATAAGCCGTGAGGCGTATCGCCATGTCAAGTTTCATCTGCGTCAAGGCTATGATATGGTCCTTCTCGTCTATCCCAATGGCGATGATTATGCGCGCCGCGCCGGTCAGCTCGATTCATTGTTCGAGAGGGCTGGTTTGTTTCAGGAAGTCCGATGAATAGACTATTGTCGGGCTTCCTGTTGGGATCGATCCGCTTCTATCAGAGAGCAATATCGCCGCATTTTCCTCCGTCTTGCCGTTATTCTCCAACGTGTTCCATGTATGCATACGAAGCGGTTGACAAGTATGGACCCGCAAAGGGTTCACTGATGGCTATCAGAAGAATTCTTAGATGCCACCCCTTCCATGCGGGTGGATACGATCCGGTACGCTGACCTAACGAGGAGTCAAATGGAAAAGCGAACGCTCTTGGCCGTCATCCTGTCGGTCGTCGTGATATCGGGAAGCTACCTGATCCAGAATTGGCTCTATCCTTCCGCTGCCCCCAAAGCTATCTCGCAAACGACGGTGCAATCTGCAAATCCTGCTTCTCCGAGCGTAATGTCGCCAGGCGAATCCGTGCAGACTCAGAAAGTTGCAGAAACCCCAGGGTCTCTGATCGTCGATGAAGCTGATACGATCTTTGAAGAAACTGTTGTCGTACAGACCGACCTGGTGCGCGTCCAGCTCACGAACAGGGGTGGAGATGTCCTCTCCTACCGCTTGCTGAAGCATCTCGACGGCGCTGAGCCGGTAGAAATGATTTTTGGGGGCAGTGCGGATAATCGGGCTTTTTCGATCGCCTTCGGCAATACCGCTGCCAAGCCAGTCGATGACCTCTTTCACGTCAAGCCGCGCATTTCGGAAAATGTCGTCGAATTTTATCGCGATTATTCCGTTCCCCAGAAGGACGGAGCTGAACCTTCCCGTTTCAGGCTGACCAAGCGTTACGAATTCCGACCCGGTGAATACCTTTTCGAACTCGCCGTGACCATCGACGGAGGCTATTCGGTTCCTGCCCTCAATTTCGGCGGTATCGCTTATACAATCGTGTCGGGTCCTCAAATCGGTCCCAAATTCAAAAAGCTTACGCAGAACTACGAATACCGCAGGTATTACACCTACACCAATGGAAAAAGGAAGACGGAAAAGGTCAACAATAAAGGCCTTACGACCAATTCCTCCCGTATTTCCTGGGCCGCGATTGCCGGCAAGTATTTTACCTTAATTGCGGTGCCGGACGCGACCCAATATGAGCTTGCTTTTTCCGCCATTCCGGGTGCGGGGATCGCCGAACCGTCCCGTATGTTCCTTTCACGTCCAGTGATTGCCGGTTCCAAAGTGACGGATACTTATCGGTTCTATCTCGGCCCGAAAACCCAAAAAGCGCTCGCGGTTTACAATGCGGCTGATTCCAACAGTTTCAAGCTGGGCGGCGCGAGTTTGGGTGCTGTTGTGGATACGAGCGGCATCCTGGGGCCGTTGGAAGTAGCGATGAAGTGGTTTCTCATGATCTTCTACAAGATCGTGCCGAACTACGGAATCGCCATTATACTGCTTACGATCCTGGTTAAGGTTCTTATGTTTCCGCTGACTAAAAAGGGATCAGAGTCAACACTGCGGATGCAGGCGCTCTCGCCGAAAATAAAGGAAATTCAGGAAAAGTACAAAGATAATCCGAATAAAATGAATGTCGAGATGGCGGAATTCTACAAACGCGAGGGCTATAACCCGATGTCGGGGTGCTTGCCGATGCTTCTTCAGATTCCGATCTTTTTTGCGATGTATAATCTTTTCAATAACCACTTCGATCTCCGCGGCGCAATGTTTATCCCTGGATGGATTCCCGATCTCTCCATGCCTGAAACCATCTGGAACTTCGCGCCTTTTTCGATCCCATTCCTTAATTGGAGCAACCTGCGCTTGCTTCCCTTCGTGTACCTTGGTTCACAGTTGTTGTACGGAAAGGTCACGCAGACTCCGGATCAACAGGGAAATTCACAGATGAAGATGATGCTTTATATGATGCCGGTCATGTTCTTCTTCATACTGTATGACGTTCCCGCGGGTTTGCTGTTGTACTGGATCATGTCGAACCTTCTGACCTTGGTTCAGCAGGTTGCGATCAACAAGTACTTGGCCAAGAAAAAGGCCCACATGGCCGTTGCGACGGGGCCCGTCATCGCCCCCAAGCGGAAGAAGGGTTAAGATCGAATACATTGGAAAATCTCTCTTGCGAGGAGCAAGCGTATGACATATGATTTCGAAGGCCGCACCGAGAAGGAAGCTATCGACAAGGCCGCGGCGGAATTGGGTCTGGAGAAGGACAGGTTCGACGTGGAGATTCTGGAAACGCAACGTTCCAGCCTTTTCAAGAAGGGTTTCGTTCGTGTTCGAATCCATACTGATGAACAGCCGCCATCTTCCAAGGAAAGGGTCGGATATGACGGAGAATCCGGCGAATCGAGACCGGCCGCCGCGAAGGGGCCTTTCGGTGGCGCCCTGTTCGGCGATCCGGAGGCGAAAGATGATTTTGAGAAAGATCTGATCGCCTTTGTGGAAGGCCTGATTGTTAGGATGGGGTATAGCGCCAAGGTCGTCGTGCTGTTCAGGGAGGACAAGAAGCTGGGGTTGAAAATCGACTCTCCCAACTCTTCCATCCTCATCGGGAAGAAGGGCAAGAATCTTGATGCCCTACAGCTTTTGGTGAACATCTATTCCGGAAAGCTCGGCCGGGACGATCTCCGCGTCATATTGGACAGCGAGAATTACCGGATCCGGAGGGAAGAATCGCTGGTACGTTTGGCATATTCCGTTGCCGAGAAAGTTCGCGAATCCCGTGGCTCCTTGCTCCTGGAACCAATGAATCCCTTCGAAAGGCGCCTGATACACACAACGTTGAATGATATTTCCGATATCGACACAAAAAGTGAAGGCGAAGGCCTGTATAAGCAGGTTCGCGTGTTCTTCCGCGGATCCAAACGCTGATAATGCTTGCTTCCAGAAACGGCCTCCGACTTTAGTCGGAGGCCGTTTCTGTCAATTGACGAGCTTGTTCAATACGGCGATGAGTTCGTCCTTCTGAAACGGCTTTACCATGAAGGCTTTCGCGCCGAGGGCGAGAGCCTGATTTTTCAGGTCGTCCTCACCCTGAGTCGTCAGGACGATCACTGGAATAGCGGCCAATTTGGGGATCTTCTTGGCCTCCTTCAGGAATTCGATGCCGGTCATGACCGGCATATTTATATCGAGGATGATAGCATCAACTTTTTGGGTCGGTAGAAGTTCGAGCGCTTGCTTGCCGTTTTCCGCTTCCAGCACCGAATGGCCCTGACCTTTGAGCGCGAGCGTCACAATTTTCCTCATCGTCATGGAATCATCTACATTGAGTACGGTCATTTCATTCTCCTTTCAATAAGATCGAAGATATCCAGATCACTGGAGACCTTGATTTTATGCCTATAGTTTGTCCGGATAGCATTGAGTACGGTCGATGTGTTCTCGGGTTCGAATCCTTCTGTCTCCAAGCTTGTCCTCATGTATGTTATCGATGAGCGCATATCGTTGAGGAAGGTGTCGGTGCTTTCGATTTGCTGGCGGGTGATGTCCTGGAATTGGAGCGAGGCAAGAACGTCGTTCATGGATCTGTCCACTTCTATCGCGCTTTCCGAAAGGGACCGGAAAAGGGCGCTGCTGAGTTCATAGGATCGGGAAAGGGCGGTGACGGCTTCCTCTGCGCGATCAGTGTCTGACCTTACTTGTTCAGTCAGTCGTTCTGATTTACCGAGCCACTGATCTAAAAGTTCCTGGTTGTGGGTATGGAAAAGCTTCACTATATCCAAGATGTCGTGCGCGAAGCTTGTTGTCTGGTCGTTGAGGCGTTGAAGTTCCGTAACTATCACTTTAAAGCCGAGGCCTTTTTCGCCAATCTTTGCGGACTCGATCGCAAGGTTGAATGTTATTAGCTTGGATCGCTCAGCGATGTCTTCAATGCCTCCGATCAGCTCTTCGCTGCGTTTGACGAGATCAGATATCTTGCGTACCCGGTCTGCGTTTTCACGGTTCAGTTTCAGGAATTCCTTGATTACCGAGGTCCTTCCAATGACCGATTCATGAGATTTCCTGATGAGGGCATCGAGGGTTGTATCGTTATCGGATCCCGAGCCGAGGGTTGCCATGGCATTTTTCGCGTCTGCCGCGGCCTTGTCTGTTCGCTCTGCGATAGCTCCGAATTTGTCCACCAAGGCCAACGCCGCCTGCTCCGTATGCATGATCACCCGCGCATGGAGGGTTTCCACATACGGAAACCTCAGTTCGATTTCTTTGAGGCGTCCAGTATACTCTGAGAAGGACCGGAAAGCCTTTAAGCGATCGGAATTGAAGGATATGGAAGCGGAAAAACCATCAGCAAAGGCGCGGAGCCTTGTTTCTGCGGGCAGATGAGGATCGGGAGCGGAAAGCGGAGTGCGGGCGTCATCGGTAGCGGAGATAATGGCAAGGTCTTCGGCTGCGAGCAATTCCAGAGGCCGGCAGAGATCTTGGAGAAGTGTATCGCTATTCTTTTGTCTGAGTTTCAACTCCTGAGAGACTCGGATCGAGTCTCTCAGGAATACCTTGAAGCGAAACGAAGCGAAAATAATAAAAGCCGCCGAGACGGAAGCGGCGAAAATACAAGCGGCGGATAGTATCGGTTGCTTAAAAAGAATAGCGATCGACGAAAAAGCGAGGATCGCTATCACAGAAACAAGGGAAATCCGTAATGAAATGGCGATCCTCTTTGGATCGTTGGTTTCGCTCATACCCAAGAGTGTATAGTATTTTTCGCACAGGTCAAATATTCTAATATAGAAGAAAAGGAAACTGGAGCTATGAGCGAATTAAAGTATTTCAGTATCGCATTATCCTTTTTAGCCCTGTTTGCATTGAAAGTGTACTCCGTGGACTTGGATTCGATTGTCGGCTCCGAAAACGCTGGGATCCTCAGGGCGAAAGGCTCGGTGAAGTCTTTCAGCTTCAATGGTGGGTCTCCGGGCTTACTTCCAAGTTTTCCCGCGAGGACGGGCATGGAAAGTAGAATTTCAGCCTTCGCTCCTACCTTAATAGTTGAAAGCCTATACCTCTATGAAAAACCGGCGGAAATCGGCAATGGGAGGCTCACGGATGGAGCGATGCTCGCCGTTTTCAATGCGCTTGGATCGATAAGCACCCTGACCGGCATTCAATATTATTCGGCGAGCCGTGGGCGGATGAGGACTTTCTATGAGTCCTCATTCGTCGTGGAAGGGGAATTGGGGAACGAGGTATTGGCCGATCCGGTTGCCGCCACGCTGCCTGCGAGAGCGACCTTGTTCGCTATACAGAAGGATCTGACTTTTGGCGAGAATCGTTATCGGTACGATTACGAGACCGGTTCAGGATATATCCTATTCAGCCAAGAGAATTTGACAGCGATGAATTACGGTATCCTCCCGATACTGGGAAAGAGGCGTCTAAGGACCATGGTCGCGGTGATAGATACCGCTGATGCGCTGGTCGTGTATTGTATTTCAGCCGCGAAGGCATCCTTGCTTCCCGGATTGGATGGAAAAGTGAGGGACTCTTTCTCCAACCGTGCGGATGCGTTGTTTTCTTGGTTCGGAGTGCATGCAGAAAAAGCACTGACGACCACGCCGGTAAAAAACTAAAAAAAAAAATGCCGTTCCGGCTCAAGCCGGAACGGCGCCTTTCCGGTACGCTCCGTTACTGCAGGAGCTGGAGGACCTGCTGGGTTTTCTGGTTCGCCTGAGCGAGCATCGCGTTTCCGGCCTGGCTGAGGATCTGGTTCTTGGTAAAGGAAACCATTTCGTTCGCCATGTTGGTATCGCGGATGCGGGACTCGGCGGCCTGCAGATTTTCGGCACCGACATCGATGCCTTTTATCGCATGCTCCAAGCGGTTCTGATACGCGCCGAGGTCCGATCGTTGCTTGTTGACCTTCTTCAGCGCTTCGTCGAGGGTTCCGATGGCACGGTTGGCGCTGTCCGGATCGGACAGCGAGAGGATGGAGTCGTCACCGGCATTGCGGACCCCGAGACCTTTTGAGGTCATGGTTCCGACGAACACCCGTTCCCGCTGGTCCATGTTGGCGCCGATATGGAACCACATGGATGCGGTGACAACATTTTCTCCCGTTTCCCTTGCAAATCGGCCGGTCAGCATATTCATTCCGTTGAACTGCGCATGCGAGGCGATACGGTCGACTTCATCCACGAGTTGGGATATTTCGACCTGGATCTGCATCCTGTCCTCGTCGGTATAGATACCGTTGGAGGACTGCACGGCGAGTTCGCGGATGCGCTGAATGATGTCCTGGCTTTCCTGCAGATAGCCTTCCGTGGTCTGAATGAACGAAATTCCGTTCGCGGCGTTCGTTGACGCCTGGTTCAGGCCGCGGATCTGGCTTCGCATCTTTTCAGATACTGCAAGACCGGAAGCATCATCTCCGGCACGATTGATACGCATACCGCTTGATAGCTTCTCCATGCTCTTGTCCAGGCTACCCTGGGTGACTCGGAGAGTCCGGTCGGCATACATCGCGCTCAGGTTGTGGTTGATTATCATAGGCTTCACTCCTTTGGCGTTTTCGGCGCTTACCGCCGCCCATCGGCGGAACGGCGCCGCGGCATCCTTGCCGTTGCACTACGAAGCAGAACGTGCCGAAACCCTCGACCCTCCAATACCGGTAGGGAAGAGGATATCAAGAGTATTCTCCCTTTTCGGAGGCCCGACGGGCACGATCAAGAAAAATACGCTCCCTTTGAGTATCGGAAAGAAACTAGTGGACTTAAGGATTTAGGGAAGGATTCGGACGATGGCTCCGATGCATCCTGAAGCGAGAATCAGAATGAGAGGATCGACCTTCATCCTGATCGAAATGAAAAACGTGAGGACGGCGATGAGGATCGTAAGTAAACCGACATTGGGGGAAACTGTCAGATTGGCGAGCGTCATAGCGACCATGGCGAGCGTGGCGACGCGGAGGGCGAACGATAGGCGCAAGGAGTCGAATCGGAGGCGAGAAGCAAGAAAGGCGGCGGTGGTGATGGAGATCACAGGGAAGGCGACAACTGAAAGGGTCGCGAGTGTGGCGCCTCCAAGTCCGAAGCGCAGGAATCCCACGAGGGTCGCGGTGTTGAGGGCGACGGGACCCGGGGTGATTTGCGCGAGTGCAACGATGTTGGCGAAATCAGCTTCAGGAAGCCAGCCGGCACCGACGACCTCGTCTTTGATGATGCCGACGATTGTCCAGCCGCCTCCGAATGAAACGACGCCTATCCTGAAAAATGCGAGACAGAGGTCGGCTAGCTCCATTTCTTCGCTCCGAGATAGGCGATGAGCGCTATCGTGAGGAAAACCGGCATCGCGAATCCTTTGGCGAAATAAAGAGCGACGGATCCGACGACCGAGAGCACGAGGGCGGCTGTCTTCCATACGCGGGCACGGAGCAGCTTGTAGATCATCGCCGCGACCAATCCGAGCACTACGGCGTAGGATCCCTCAAGGAATCCAAGAACCGCTGGGTAGTTGGATAGTCTTGAAAAGACCAGGCTGACGAGGATTATGGAACAGAAAGGCGGTAGCATGACTCCCATAAAGGACGAAATGGCTCCGCGGATTCCTGCGAGCCGGACTCCGACAAGGATGGCGGTGTTGAGAGCCATCGGCCCCGGAAAAGCCTGTCCCGTCGCAAAGACATCATAGAAGGCCTTTTCCTCCATCCATTTTTTCTTGTTGATGCGATGCGCAAAGACAGGGATCATGGCATATCCGCCGCCGATCGTGAGGGCGGATATGCTGAAGAACACCGTGAAAAGTTGCCATGCCGATGGCTTGGCGATCATTGCCATCCTTTCATCTGAATTTTCATCTTCCATGACGGGGACCCCGGCAACGGGCGCAACCAAGGACGTGGACATGGGAGCGGCCCGGCCTGTCGAATAGGCGGGCGATCAGATAATCATCGCGGGCCAGTGCCATTCCGCAAACGGGACAACGGCGGTCACGGGGACTGACCGCATCAATGCAGAACGGACAACCGAGGATATGCATCAGCCGATCGTTCGCGCCCATGGTGGGGAAGGCCGCCGATTTGACCCGTTCGCCTTTCTCAAGGACAGCGGCGCAAACGGGGCAGGTGTGCGGAGTCCCTGGAATGCCGTCCTTGATTAACGGAGCGGCCGCGAAAGGATCTTTCCGGCCGGGCTTAATGGCTTGATTGCTGGCCCCATGCGGTAATCGAAAAAAAAGCGTATAGCCGAACCAGAGCAGGAGAACGCCTATAGTCGATAACATGAATAGCTGAATCATCCCGCCCATATCCGAATAATACCGTATCCGGCGGTTCCCTGTCAGCTTCGGACCTAGCCGGGAGCTCGGACGACTTGTATACTTTTGATGTGGGAACCTTATATATCGTCGCTACACCGATCGGGAACCTCAGTGACATGACGCTTCGGGCCATTGAAGTACTTAAAATGGTCTCCCTGATCGCGTGTGAGGATACGAGGCGAACCTTGCAGCTTCTGAACCATCTGGGTATCAAATCGCGGCTGGTCTCCGTCAGGTCCCACAACGAGGCTAGTTCCGCCCCCAAGATCATTGATGCCCTTGGCAAGGGACTCGATGTCGCATATGCGAGCGATGCGGGAACCCCGGGCGTCAGCGATCCCGGCGCCGTCCTTGTGAGGATGGCGCGGGAGGCCGGATTCTCGGTGGTTCCGGTTCCCGGAGTGTCCGCTTTCGCTGCTCTTGTCAGTGTGGCGGGCGGAATGGACAAGACGGTTGTTTTCGAGGGGTTTCTGTCTCCCAAACCAGGCAGGAGAAGGGCTCGTCTGAGGGAGTTGCTGGAAACCGAGGCCGCTTTCGTCTTATACGAATCTCCCTTCCGGGCGCTAAAGCTGGCGGAGGATTTAGCCGATCTTGATTCTGAACGGTACGTCTGTGTCGGAAGGGAGATGACGAAACTCCATGAGGAGTTCATAGTAGGGTCCGCCGGGGAGATTAGGGCCGAATTGGCCGCTCGCGACAAGCAATTAGGTGAATTCGCTGTCTACGTATCTGGAAAGAAAAGCGGTAAACTATTACAATGAAACCGTCGATACTTTAATCGGCGGCAAGGACGGATATCGATATGATGGTCGATAGAGTAGGTTCGGTAGATCAGATACAACCCGGGAAGAAGGCGCAGAAGGCGGAGCAAGTCCACCTGAAGGCTGATTCCGATACCGTCGCCCTCTCGTCGGAGGCGGTGGTTAAAGCGGACCTCTACCGCGCCGTGGAAATCGTCTCGTCCGCGGACGATGTCAGGGCCGACCGAATCGCCGAACTCAAGCGCAAGATTAACGATCCGAACTACATTAATGATGCGGTAGTCAAGTCGACTGCCGATCGTATCATGTCCGCGTTCGGATTTTGATCATTCTTCAATGAGCTAAGCGAGGCGGAACCGGGTGTTCCGCCTTTTTTATTGAGCCGCGCGCGGTTCCAGGACGAAGGCGCCGGCAAAGCAAGGGAGCCGCCTCGATGTCTGATATCGCCTTCAAGCTCGATCCGCGGATCGTCATCGGCGCCGATACCGTAAATCGGTTAGGCCGGATTTGTTCCGAATACGGCGGAAGGGCCCTTGTTGTTTCTGAACCTGTCCTCTACGAGAACCGCGTTATCGACAGAGTGGTGTCAGTTCTCAAGGATACTGGCGTTGAAGCGCTCGTTTTTGATGAAGTTCCCGCGCAGGCGACTGCCGACGTCGCGGAAAATGCCGCGGAAATCGCACGGGCCGCACGTTGTTCCGCAATAGTCGCGCTGGGCGGATTGAAGACGCAGGCGATCGCCCGGATGGCCGCCATGCTCGTCCCCGGTAATAATGACCTTTTCAGTCTTCTTGACGGCGCCGAGCCGGATTCATCTTTTCTTCCTTATCTTGCCGTGCCGACGACGGGACGGGATCCCTTCCTTTTCTCCGACCGCTTCGTAACGGTGGATCCCCGCGATCGATCTGTGAAGCTTGTAAAATCGCCGCCAAACCTTTGCGTCGCCGCTGTCATTGATCCGGGCTTATCGGAATCGCTTTCTGAAAAATTCGCTTCGACCACCGTTTTCGACGGCTTCTGCGTTGCGATAGAGGCATATTGTTCAACCAAAGCCAATTTCGTCTCCGATTCGCTTCTGGAAAGCGCGATGGAACTCTACTCGCGAATCATGGCGTCGTTCACTGATGAAAGGGTATTTGATGTCGTTGGCGGCTCGACCAATGCCGGCTTCCTGACAGCCTTCGGCGCCTCCCTCAGTGCGCCCGGAATCGGAACGGCTCTTTCCTATGCGATCAACGGACGTTTCCCGGTTGC